>CDZW01021229.1_pt1 | contig 13157 bp, 8 predicted proteins | sample 557511 | NCBI WGS metagenome assembly CDZW01 (sample SAMEA3182067, study PRJEB8094) | gut metagenome | biome: human; feature: gut; material: Stool; isolation source: human stools | place: Canada | collected 2013-03-05 | reverse complement strand
AGAAGACAGGATGAGATTGGTACTCCATTCTGTATCACATATGATTTCGATTCAGAAGAAGATGGTGCTGTAACTGTAAGAGACAGAGATACAATGCAGCAGGAAAGAATAAAGATAGCAGATCTTAAGGCATATTTTGAAGATAAGTTCAGATTTTAATTAATAAAAGAACGGAATTTAAATCGATAATTAAAAGGAAAGAATTATGCTGTGTACTAAATGTGGTCAGGAATATGAGGGCAGTCAGTGTCCGAGATGTGATGGACCTGTTATATTAGTTAACAACAGTGATTATCTTGCCAGAAGAAAAGCATATGAGGAGAAGCAGGCTTTGAAAGAGAGGTCTGCTTCTTCTGATAAAAAAGAGGAATCACAGAGTGACTATGGACAGGCATTAGCAAAACGCGTGCAGGCGATAAAGAAGCAGAGTAGAAACAAGACAGAAAGTAAGAAGCAAAGCAGCGGCAAAACAGGCAATAAGAAGCAGAGCCAGAACAGAAGCAAAGCGGATAGCAGAAAGCAGAATGTGGGCAAAGCAGGTGGCGGCAGAAATGATAATCAGGAAAAGCCACAGATAAGAATTGCACGACGTCAGATTAACAAAAGAATGAAAATGATAGCGGCAGCGCTGATAGCAGTATTGCTTGTTGGTGCAGCAGCATTTGGAATATACAAGCTTGCAACTAAGAAGAATTACGCTCTTTATGTAAGCTACAACGGAAAGATATACGATATAGCAGGGTTGGACAGCAATTATGTGTGTGATGAAAGCAATGCTATATTTGCAGCAGACAGCAAGACCTTCTATACACCACAGTGGCCGGAACAGATAGATTCAGAAAAGAATATCTTAAGTTTTGCGAGTGATGACGGAAAGTATTTCGTTACAGTAACATATGATGAGTCTAACTCGTCTGGCAGATATTCAATGTACATATGGAACAAGGATGAATGTGTCCTTGTGTCAGAAGATAATCTGCAGAAAGAGATAATGTATATATCTGATGACGGTCTTGTTATATACACGAATATTAATATTATTAATGACGAGGGTTCTACTAATGGAACAAGCCTTGCTATGAGCAGTATTAAGGAAGTCAAGAAACACGCAGAAGCACAGACAACTCTTATAGAGGGTAATCTTAATAAGGCATATGTGTATGAGTCAAAGCACCTGATAGTATGTCTTACTAATGCAGGCTCATTGTATACATATGATTATGAGAAAAAAGAAAAGCCGGTTTCAGTTGCAGATGCAGTTATGCAGTTATGGCCGGTGTCAGAGAACATGACAGGTGTGTATACAGCGAATGCAGACAGCCTTAACACAAGAAAAGATGTGGATACATTGCTGTATTCTAAGAGTGATGGAGTATATTATTATTCATGCAAAGATGCATCTGCGTATAAGATAGACAAGAAGACAGACAATGATGCAGATTATGTATTTGATAGAGACAATTCGCTTATATACAGAATTTCAGGTACATCAATGACATCAGCACTTATCAAAGAAACTAAAGTGAGTGAGTATGTCGATGTTGATTCTATGACTAAGGAAAAGAACTACATATATAATTCATCAGATGGTCAGATAGTGTATGTTAATGCGAAAGGACAGCTCCGTGTAGTTGATAACAACAAGATTACAGACATTGCGTCAGATGTTAATGCAGGTTCATTATCTAAAGTGTATAATAAAAGTAAGGCTCTGACATACGTTTCAGGCGGCAGGCAGTTCTATATGGATAACATTAAGAGCAAAGCTGTTGCAATTCTGGAATCAGATGCAGTTACAGATACAGAGGGAACATATTTTTACAAGAACCGGATCTATGCGTATGATGCTGATAATATTCTTTATTCTAATACGCTGAAAGGAAATAACAGCAGCCAGATAGGCTACGTTGAAAGACTGTGGATTGGCACGGAACTAAGATAATTGCAAATGTATTAAGACAGGTATAAGTTATGGATTTATTTGAATATATGCGTGAAAACAATAAGAATACGGAATCTCCGCTGGCTATGAGATTAAGACCGGAAACACTCGATGAAATGGTAGGACAGTCTCATATAATCGGAAAGGACAAGCTGCTTTACAGGGCAATTAAAGCTGATAAGCTTAGCTCAGTAATATTCTATGGTCCGCCGGGAACAGGGAAGACAACTTTAGCAAGGATAATTGCCAATACAACAAGTGCAGAGTTCAACCAGGTTAATGCCACAGTTGCCGGAAAGAAGGATATGGAAGAGGTTGTTGCCAAGGCGAAAGACAATCTTGGAATGTATGGAAGAAAGACTATCCTTTTTGTAGACGAGATTCACCGCTTTAATAAGGGGCAGCAGGATTATCTTCTGCCATTTGTTGAGGATGGAACAATAATTCTTATTGGTGCAACGACAGAGAATCCGTACTTTGAAGTAAATGGAGCTTTGATTTCAAGGTCAATAATATTCGAATTAAAACCACTTGAGAAAGACGATATCAAGACAATAATAAAGCGTGCTGTGTATGATGAGAAGAAGGGCATGGGAAGCTACAATGCAGCGATAGACGATGATGCACTTGAATTTCTTGCAGATATATCCAATGGAGATGCGAGAAATGCACTTAATGCCATTGAACTTGGAATACTCACAACAGACAGGTCAGAGGATGGAGTTATACATATAGACCTTGCAACAGCACAGGAATGTATCCAGAAGCGTTCGGTAAGATATGATAAAGAGGGTGATAACCACTACGATACAATATCAGCATTTATTAAGAGCATGAGAGGGTCTGATCCTGATGCAGTAAGCTATTATCTTGCAAAGATGCTGTATGCAGGTGAAGATATCAAATTCATTGCAAGGCGAATAATGATATGTGCCAGTGAGGATGTCGGCAATGCTGACCCTAATGCACTGCAGGTTGCAGTTGCTGCGGCACAGGCTGTTGAGCGTATTGGCATGCCTGAGGCGAGAATTATACTTAGTCAGGCTGCACTTTATATTGCAACAGCACCTAAGAGCAATTCATGTATCAAGGCAATTGATAAAGCAATGGATGTTGTTAAGAATTCAAAGACTGCACCGGTTCCTGTACATTTGCAGGATGCCCATTATAAGGGTAGTGCCAAATTAGGACACGGAGTAGGATACTTATATGCACATGATTATCCTAATCATTATGTCAGACAGCAGTATCTTCCGGATGCTTATGTGAATGAAAAATTCTATGAGCCAGGCGATATGGGATATGAGAAGGATATTAAGAAACATTTGGAGAAGATTAAGTCGGAGGCATAGTTTGCAATGAGAGATTTCATAAACAGACTTTCAAGAGGCAGTTCAATTATTAATATACCAAAGCTGTCATGCAGTGAAGAGCAGACTACCATGACTACCATGAGTGATGCGGCTGCAGAGGACAGCTCTGCTAATGATGCCACGAATGATGTCTATGAAACAGAACATGCTGATAATGTGCATGCTAAAGAGGAGGCTGTAGTTCTTACAATAGATAATGATGAGAATACAGTTACGAAGAAAGAAGAGCCTGAAAAATATGGATTTGAGCTTAAAAAGAGCGGCACGGAGCTGACACAGATTCATATATATGCAGATGCAGAATTTATCGAATTAGAGAGAAATGATATATCGACAGATGATTTTGCAGGCGACAGACTGGATATTAATTACATAATTAATCCGGCAAAGATGCACGCAGGCAATAATTATGGATATATTCATGTTGACAGCTATACACAGCATCTTAAAGTAAAGGTAAGTGCTGTTGCTTCTAAAGCTGCTGGTGAAGAGTTTGAGGTAAGATGGGAAGAAAGACAGGCAGAATATAAGCTTACAAAGCTTTATCTTGATTTCAGAATGAAAAAGATAAAGAAAGAAAAATGGCTTTCATCATCAATGCAGATAGTAGACCGCATAAGAGGAATAAAAGGACAGGATCCGTTCTATGACCTTGTACAGGTCCAGCTTCTTGCCATGTCAGGACGGGAAGAGAGCGCAGTCCAGATATTTGACGGATTTAAGAAAGATATAATAGGAAGGATAGGCGATAATGTAGAATTATACTGTTATTTCCTGTATGTCTCAACACTGATGGTAAAGGAAGAAGAATACACAGCACAGGTATATTCGCAGGTTAAGAAGTTCTATGAGAACGGATATGATACATACAGAGTACTGTGGATATTGTTCTACCTTGGCCCTGATTCAGAAAGCAACAAGAGCATTAAACTCATAAGAATTAAAGATACTGTCAATACAGGCTGTACAAGTCCTGTAATGTATATAGAAGCACTTAATATAATTAATTCACAGCCGGTATTACTAAGAGTCCTTAACCAGTTTGAAATGCGTGTGATTAATTACGGCTGTAAGAATGGCATTATAACTGAAAAGCTTGCAATGCAGATTGCAGATGTTGCAGCTAATGAGAAGAACATTAGTATTAATACGCTCATTATCCTTAAGAAATTATATGAGCAGTTTGATAAAGACGAAATATTAACAGTGCTTGTGACCCAGATGATAAGAATGGGAATGACAGGTGATAACTGTTTTGAAATATATGAAAAAGGTGTGTTAAGAGGTTTGAGAATAACCCGTTTATATGAGTTCTACATAGCGAGCATGCCAAAAAACATAGAAAGACAGCTTCCTAAGATAGTTCTTATGTACTTTGCATATGATAATATACTGTCAGATTCAGATAAAGCATTTTTATATGCAAATATTGTGACAGGCAGGGATTCATATTATAAGAACATCTATGAAGGATATGACAGAAATATAGAGATATTCGTGTATGAGCAGCTGAAAGACGGAAAGATAAGTGATAATCTGGCTGTGCTTTATAAGGCACTGCTAAAGACACAGCTCATTAGCAAGGAGACAGGCAGCTTCATAAGCAGGATGCCATATATGCACAGGGTACGATGCTTTAGTGATGTGGTGAGCAGAGTACATGTAAGACACCCTGAGTTTGCAGAAGAGACGGTGTATGAACTTTCTGAAAAAATTGCATATATATGCATGTATGCAGGTGACTGTGAGATAACATTTGAATGCAGCGATGGGGTTATCAGGAAAGATACTATCGATTACGAGATAGAGAAAGTATTCGATGCAGGGCAATATGAAGAAGTGTTTGGCGCGGCAGCTGAATATGGCATGGATAATGATGGAATTATCATGAGCCGCATTAACGACATGCATAAGAAGTCAGAATATACTCCTGAATTATTAGACTATTACAAATGTATCAAGAAGTCTGACAATATAAGCAGTGCTTACAGATATCAGATTAATTCATGGATGATAGAATATTATTACACATATTACAAGGATAATGATTTCTGGCACGAATATGTCAGCGTGGATACAGATGACCTTTCAGACAAGGATGCGCAAAGACTTATAGAGACACTTACAGAGGCAGGAATGTATTCACAGAGCTTTGAACTTGTAAGCAGGTATGGATGCTGCAAGGCGGCTCCTGCCAGGCTTCTTAAGATGGCAGATTACATACTTACTAATGTGTCGGATGAACATAACAAAGTGCTTGACGATGTTACAGCGTATGTATTTGGACAGCACATATATAATGAACCTGTTCTTGCATATATGTCCGATTATTTCAATGGAACGAATGACGAGATGTACAATGTGTGGAAAGCCGCTATTAATTATGGTGTAAATGTATCGCATATGTCCGAGAGACTTCTTGCACAGATGATGTACACGGGCGTTCATACAGGAAGATTGACAGAAGTATTCACAGATTATTACAGTAAAATGCCTGACAAATTGATAGTTAAAGCATATCTTTCATACAATTCACAATTCTATCTTCTCAGGCAGAAGAAAGCGAATGACATAGTATTCCGTGTTATAGAGGAATATATGAAAGAGGGGTATGGTCTGCCAGAGTGCTGTTATGTGGCATGGCTTAAGAACATCTCCAAGAATCCGCTGGCACTTAAAGAAGATGACAGCGAAAGAGAGCTTGCACAGACAGTTCTTAATGAATTGTGTGAAAATGACAGAATATACAGCTTCTATAAGAAATTTAAGGGAGTGCTTGATATTCCTTATAATATGCAGGGGCTTACAATTATTGAATACATATCAGCTCCGGCAGATAAGGTTACAATATCGTACACAATTAACGGAGGCGACAGGCTTACACAGGTTATGAAATCCAACGAATGGGGCATATTCACATGCAGATTCCATCTGTTCTATGGAGATGTTCTTGAGTACACATTTTCAGTCAATGATGAAGACAATGATATGCAGCCGGCAGTGTATGAATTCAAAGATGTATCTGGAGAGAATACACAAGGACGCACAGACATGCTCAATGAGTGCCTTGCAAGCAGACAGCAGCACGAGCTTGCTGCCCTTAAGAAACAGATGCACAGCTATAGTGTCGAGGAATACGTTACAAGAGAAATGTTTACAATTGCGAAATGAGGATAACAGATATGGATAAGGAGAGAGGGCTTATAGCAGGAATAGACCTGAGCGGGACAAGAATTCAGGCAAGTGTATATTCGCATAATTCTGGCAGTGTCCAGTCTGTAAAGCTTACAGAAGATTCGCATGAGAAGACTAATCTTATTAATGTTATTGCCGAGTGCATGCGTGCCACAGGAGAGTCACAGATTAAAAGCATATGTGTGACAATTGCTGATTACAATGGGGATGAGATTGCAGCGGTGATGGCAGACCTTGAAAAATGTGGTGCTATGAAAGGACACTGGCAGATATTAAGCAGAGTTGAGAGCTTTGCATATTATGCATATAAACAGAAAAGTGAACTTCATTCCATGGGAGTTGTGCTTATGGATTATACGCAGGAGGGACTAAAGTGTGACCATCTTGCCATAAGAAAGAGTGACAATACAAGCTATCTTCTGCAGGAGCATACAGGATATACATCGGATGTATTAAAAGAAGTATACGGAAGTAAGAATATTGACGGGGCTGAGAATGAATTATGCACATTTGCAGAAGATTACTTTGCAAGGAGGCGAGTGTCAGCTGCGTATCTTACCGGCGAGGGATTCGACATTGAAAAGCTGCCGGAAAGATTCGCCAAGCTTATGGTTACAAGAAGAAAAGCATTTGTAGGACAGAATCTTTTTACAAGAGGTGCATGCTTTGCGGCTATGGATATGTTACGACCTGAGATATTCAGGAATGTCGTCGTGCTTCTTGATAACCATGTCAAATGTGGTATAGAACTTGACATATCATCATATGGAAAGCCTATGAGATTCAGAATGGTAAGACCGGGCGTTAACTGGACTTTAGCCGGGCGTACAATAGAGTGCATACTTGAAGATATAAGAAGTATTACTTTCAAAGTGATTACCACAGACAACACAAGTTATGATGAGGTTGTGGATATAAGTGAGATTCCATTCAGGGAAGGCAGAACAACGAGAATATCAATACATGTGGAATTCATGGATGCAGACAGATGTAATATTACAATTAAAGACCTTGGATTCGGAGAATTTGTAAAGAGTTCAGGTAAAGTAATACACAGGGAACTAACATTAAGAAGCTGATAAATGTGAAAAACATTGCAGAATGGAGAATACAATGGGGAAAATAATATTGTGCAGGGGTCAGAGAACTGATAAGCCATATGTCACACCACAGACTGATATAAAGCTGTATTCAGCCGAAGAACTCTGTTACTACATATACAATAATATATACCTGATTGGGCAGGACCTGATAGACGATAACCTTATAGAATTTCTGCAGGCTGCGGGTGAAGGTGAGCTTGCAGCAAGAGTTAAGAAGCTTAAGGAATCGGGTGCTCCGCTTGCACAGATACTTGTGACTATTCTTAAGTCAATAGATTATTATTCTGTTGCAGAGATAGAACAGCTTAAGGAGATTCTTAACACACTTGGAAAACAGAGTGTGTGTGAGAGACTTAAGGCGAGAGGCGACGGTTATCTTAATGCGGATTTCTATTTTGCTGCAATCAGCTGTTATGAGTCAATTATAAAGGACTATAAGGGAAAAGACCTGCTGGCAGCAGATTATGCCAAAGTATATCATAATCTTGGCACTTCATATGCAAGAATGTTCATGTATGAAAAGGCAGTGGAGTATTATAACGAGGCTTACAGACTGGGTCAGCATGAGGAATCAAAAAAATGCAGCATAGCCGCGTCTATTATGGCTAAGAAGGACAAAGAGCCGGTCAATGTGGATGTGCAGGAAGATGAGTATGTTGTACAGAGAGAGTTAGAGACTCTTATGGATAATGCAAGATACAGTGATGAATACAGAGAACTTGAAGATATAGACAGACTCAAGGGTGACGGTAATCTTACACAGTTTAATCAGGCAATAGACGCAAAACTAACATCATGGGTTGCAAATTTAAAACGATATGTTACAATTAACAGTGGCTTTTTACGCAGATAATTGATAAAAAGCGAAAGAAGTATGGAGGCTATAAGGATGAAAGAAAGACTTGAAGCAATTAGAGAAAGAGCTTTAGCACAGATTAATGAAACTGATTCGCTTGATAAGCTGAATGATATCAGAGTCGCTTTCCTTGGAAAGAAGGGTGAACTTACAGAAGTACTTAAAGGTATGAAGGATGTTGCACCAGAAGATAGACCTAAGGTTGGTCAGATTGTTAATGAGACAAGACAGGCAATTGAAGAAGTATTAGAAAAGGCTAAGACAGAATTAGCTGCCAAGAAGAGAGAATTTCAGTTAAAGAGTGAAGTAATAGATGTTACTCTTCCATCTAAGAGGGATGAGTTAGGACATAAGCATCCTAATACACTTGCATTAGAGGAAATCCAGAAGATATTCATCGGAATGGGTTATGAAGTAGTTGACGGACCAGAAGTTGAGTATGATTACTACAATTTTGAGGCACTTAATATACCAGCTAACCACCCGGCTAAGGATGAACAGGATACATTCTACATCAATGATAAGATAGTACTCCGTACACAGACTTCCCCTGTTCAGGCAAGAGTTATGGAGAAGGGCAAGCTCCCTATCAGAATGATTTCTCCAGGACGTGTATACAGAGCAGATGAAGTTGATGCTACACATTCACCATGCTTCCATCAGGTAGAAGGTCTTGTAATTGATAAGGGAATCACATTTGCAGACCTTAAAGGAACTTTAGCAGAATTCGCTAAGGAGCTTTTCGGACCTGATACTAAAGTTAAATTCAGACCACATCATTTCCCATTCACTGAGCCTAGTGCCGAGATGGATGTAAGCTGTTTCAAATGTGGTGGTAAAGGATGCCGTTTCTGTAAGGGCGAGGGATGGATTGAAATCCTCGGCTGTGGAATGGTTCACCCACATGTATTCGAGCTTTGCGGAATTGATAAGGAAGAATATACAGGATTTGCCTTTGGTGTAGGACTTGAGAGAGTTGCTCTTCTTAAGTACGAAATCGATGACATGAGACTTCTTTATGAGAACGATATCAGATTTATAAAGCAGTTCTAAATCGATTCATATAGTGGTCTAATGACTGGAATAAGATAAAGTATATTTAAGGAGAATGACGATATGAATACATCATTAAATTGGATAAAAGCAATGGTTCCAGGTCTTGAGTGTACAGATCAGGAATTCAGAGATGCAATGACACTTTCAGGAACTAAGGTAGAGTGTTTCAATGCATTTGACAAGAACCTTGATAAAATCGTAGTTGGACAGATTCTCTCAGTTGAGAGACATCCTGATGCAGACAAGCTTGTAATATGCCAGGTTAATGTTGGCAGCGAGAATGTCCAGATTGTAACAGGTGCACCTAACATTGAAGTTGGTTCAAGCGGACAGAAGGTTCCTGTAGTATTAGACGGAGGTAAAGTTGCCGGAGGACATGACGGCGGCGCACTTCCAGAAGACGGAATTAAGATTAAGAAGGGCAAGCTAAGAGGCGTAGAGTCATGCGGTATGATGTGCTCTATCGAGGAACTTGGTTCTTCAAGAGAATTCTTCCCGGATGCACCAGAGGAAGGAATATATATATTTGGAGATGATGCTGTTGTTGGTTCAAGTGCGGTAGAGTACTTAGGACTTAATGATACAGTATTTGAATATGAGATTACTAATAACCGTGTAGACTGCTACAGCGTTATCGGTATCGCAAGAGAGGCTGCTGCTACATTCAGAAAGCCTTTCAATCCACCGGTTGTTACTAAGACAGGTAACGATGAGGATGTTAACACAATGGTTTCAGTTGATATTGAAGCTAAAGAGCTTTGCTCAAGATATGTTGCAAGAGTTGTTAAGAATATCAGACTTGCTCCATCTCCAAAGTGGATGCAGCAAAGACTTATGACAGCAGGTATCAGACCAATCAATAACATCGTTGATATCACTAACTATGTTATGGAAGAATATGGTCAGCCAATGCATGCATATGACTATGATACTATTGCAGGTCACAAGATTGTTGTAAGAACAGCAACTGATGGCGAAAAGTTCGTAACACTTGACGGACAGGAGAGAACTCTTGACGCACAGACACTTCTTATCTGTGATGGTGAGAAGCCAGTTGGTATTGCAGGTATCATGGGTGGCGAGAATTCAATGATTACTGATGATGTCCAGACAATGCTTTTCGAAGCAGCTACATTTGACGGAACTAACATAAGAAAGACGACTAAGAAGATTGGTTTAAGAACAGACGCATCTGGTAAGTTCGAGAAGGGACTTGACCCAGAGAATGCTATGGAAGCTATCAACAGAGCATGCCAGCTTATCGAGGAGCTTGATGCAGGTGATGTTGTAGGTGGTGCAGTTGATGTATATCCTGATCCTGTAACTAAGAAGAGACTTCCATTTGAGCCAGCTAAATACAACGCTTTACTTGGTACTGATGTATCAGATGAAGATATGCTTTCTTACTTTGAAAGACTTGAAGTTGAATATGATAAAGACGCTAATGAGCTTATCATTCCAACATTCAGACAGGATCTTAACAGAGATGCTGATATAGCAGAGGAAGTTGCAAGATTCTTCGGATATGACAACATTCCTACAACTCTTCCTAAGGGAGAGACAACAATGGGTAAGATTTCATTTGAGCAGAGCATTGAAGATGCAGCTTCTGAGGTTGCCCAGTTTACAGGATTCTCACAGGCTATGACATACTCATTCGAGAGCCCTAAGGTATTCGATAAGTTAAAGCTTTCTGCTGATTCTGTATACAGAAAGACAGTTGTAATCTCTAACCCATTAGGAGAGGATTTCTCAGTTATGAGAACACTTCCAATCCACGGAATGCTTACATCATTGTCTACTAACTATAACAGAAGAAACAAGAATGTTAAGTTATATGAATTAGCTAAGGTTTACCTTGCAGCAGATGATGTTAACGAGCTTCCGGATGAAAGAGTTGAATTCACACTTGGAGCTTTCGGCAGTGTTGACTTCTATTCAATGAAGGGTGTTATTGAAGAATTCCTTGAGAAGATTGGAATGAAGAAGAAGCCAACATATGATGCTAAGGCTGGTATTCCATTCTTACATCCAGGCCGTCAGGCTGATGTATATTACGCAGACAAGAAGATTGGATATATCGGAGAGCTTCACCCAGATGTAGCTGACACATATTCAATCGGAGAGAGAACATATATTGTTGTTATTGATATTCCAACAGTTACAGAAATGGCAAGCTTCGATAAGAAGTTCACAGGAATTGCAAAGTTCCCAGCTGTAACAAGAGATATCAGTATGGTAATGCCTAAGGAACTTCCAGTTGGTGAAGTTGAGAAGATTATTGAAAAGCGCGGTGGCAAGATATTAGAGAGCTACAACCTCTTCGATATCTACGAAGGAAGCCAGATTAAGGAAGGCTTCAAGTCAGTTGCTTACTCAATCGCATTCAGAGCTAAGGACAGAACGCTTGAGGATAAGGATATCACACCAGTAATGGAGAAGATATTCAAGGACCTTGAGGCTGACGGAATCGAGCTTAGAAAGTAATACAGACCCGGATGTTGCAGTGGTCGATAAAGGGGCGGCGTGTGGCGCCGCCCCTTTGCTTTGAAAGGAGTAGTACATGGATTTACATGATTTTTATTATGATCTGCCAGAGGAACTTATTGCGCAGGATCCTTTGTCTGACAGATCAAGTTCAAGACTTATGGTGCTTGATAAAGAAACAGGAGAAATTGAACATAAGATATTCAGAGATATCGTAGATTATCTTAAGCCAGGTGACTGTCTTGTTGTTAATGACACTAAGGTAATACCAGCAAGACTTATAGGTACTAAAGTTGATACAGGAGCTGCTATTGAAGTGCTTCTCCTTAAAAGACTTGAAGACAGACAGGATACATGGGAAGTTCTTGTTAAGCCGGGAAAGAAGGCTAAGGTTGGTGCTAAGATAAGTTTTGGCGAAGGCAAGCTTATAGGAGAGGTTATTGATATAGTTGAAGAAGGAAACAGACTTATCCAGTTCACATATGATGGAATATTTGAAGAGATTCTTGATGAACTCGGACAGATGCCGCTTCCTCCATATATAACACATAAACTTGAAGATAAGAACAGATACCAGACAGTATATGCAAAGCATGAAGGCTCTGCAGCAGCGCCTACTGCCGGATTACATTTTACAACAGAACTTCTTGAAAAAATCAAGGCTATGGGAGTTAATATTGCAAGAGTAACACTTCATGTAGGTCTTGGAACATTCAGACCAGTTAAGGTAGAAAATATTCTTGATCATCATATGCATTCAGAATTCTATGTTGTTACACAGGAAGCTGCTGATATGATTAATAATACAAGAAAGAATGGCGGCAGGGTAATTGCTGTTGGAACAACAAGTACAAGAACTCTTGAGTCAGTTGCACTTGAAGATGGAACAATTCCAGCTAAGAGTGGATGGACAGAGATATTCATATATCCGGGATATAAATTTAAGGCTATAGACTGTCTTATAACTAACTTCCATCTTCCAGAATCAACACTTGTTATGCTGGTATCAGCACTTGCTGGAAGAGAGCATGTGCTTCATGCCTATGAGGTTGCTGTGCAGGAAAAATACAGATTCTTCAGTTTTGGAGATGCTATGTTCATTAAATAATTCAAAAAATATATTTGAACTTCTTAAAGGTTAATGA
>CDZW01045529.1_pt1 | contig 13194 bp, 10 predicted proteins | sample 557511 | NCBI WGS metagenome assembly CDZW01 (sample SAMEA3182067, study PRJEB8094) | gut metagenome | biome: human; feature: gut; material: Stool; isolation source: human stools | place: Canada | collected 2013-03-05 | reverse complement strand
GCTGTTTATATCTTTGATAGTAATATTTTTTATTGGAAAAGTCAAGAAATGTATGAAGATAATTGTATAAAGGAGTAAAAATGAAAAAAGCAGCATTACACAATCTGGGATGCAAAGTGAATGCATATGAGACAGAAGCTATGCAGCAGATGCTTGAAGAAGCGGGGTACGAAATCGTGCCGTTTTCGGAGAAAGCAGATGTCTATGTGATTAATACCTGTTCCGTAACAAATATGGCAGACCGCAAATCAAGACAAATGCTGCACCGGGCAAAAAAGCGGAATCCGGATGCGGCTGTTGTTGCTGCCGGATGCTATGTACAGACCAAAGAGGATGAGGCAAAATGTGATGAAGCAATTGATATTCTGATCGGAAATAATCAGAAAAAAGAACTGGTAGAGCGGCTGGATGCTTTCTTTGCGGGCAGAGGAGAAAAGGTGGAGGCTGTGGTGGATATTAACCACGAAAAACAGGCATTTGAGGAGCTGACACTGGATCATGCAGCAGAGCATACCCGCGCGTTTATAAAAGTACAGGATGGTTGTAACCAGTTCTGCAGTTACTGCATTATTCCGTATGCCAGAGGACGGGTGAGAAGCAGAAATGTTCAGAATGTTCTGGAGGAAGTAAAGCGTCTGGCAGCGTCCGGATATCAGGAAGTGGTACTGACCGGAATTCATTTAAGCTCCTACGGGATTGACTGCGAGGAAAGTCTGCTGCATCTGATCCAGATGGTGCATCAGGTGGAGGGAATCCGGCGTATCCGTTTAGGATCGCTGGAACCGAGAATCGTGACGGAAACATTTGCAGAAGAACTGGCAAAGATGGAGAAGATCTGTCCGCATTTTCATCTGTCACTGCAGAGCGGATGCGATGCAACGCTTGCCCGGATGAACCGGAAATATACGACGGAAGAATACGAAAATGCATGCAATATTTTACGGAAAAACTTTACGCATCCGGCAATCACAACGGATGTTATTGTTGGATTTCCTGGAGAGACAGAAGAAGAATTTGCACAGACAAAGGAATATTTAAAACGCATTCATTTTTATGAGATGCATATTTTTAAATATTCCCGACGGCAGGGAACCCGTGCGGCAGTGATGGAACATCAGGTGCCGGAGGAAATCAAGACGAAGCGCAGTGCCCAGCTGCTGGCACTTGCGGAAAGTATGTCGAGGGAATTCCGCGCATATTATGTGGGAAAAGAGGAAGAAGTACTCTTTGAGGAACCAATGGAAGTTGACGGAGAAACGTGGTATACTGGATATACCAAAGAGTATGTAAAGATCGCGGCAAAAACGGCAGAACCGCTTGATAATGTGATGAAAAGGGGAAGAGTGGAAGCGGCTCTGACCGATGAGATTTACCGTATGAAACTATAGCGCTTGTATTTTTCCTCAATTTCGTATACAATAGATGGGACAGGACTTGTTGGAATGAACAAGGGCAGGGACGGCGAATATGGAGAATTTAAATAATACACAATATTTTACAGTACAAAAGGAACCGGAATTACAGGTAAGAGATGTTTTAGAGATCGTATTCCGTGCATTGAGTGAGAAAGGATACAATCCGGTGAATCAGATTGTAGGATATATTATGTCCGGAGATCCGACATATATTACCAGTCATAACAATGCGAGAAGTCTGATCATGAAGGTAGAGCGGGACGAACTTGTAGAAGAAGTTTTACGTGCATACATCAAAAACAATTCCTGGGAATAATCCGGTACGGGAGAATTATGCGGATTTTAGGATTGGATTTCGGTTCAAAGACAGTGGGTGTTGCAGTGAGTGATGCGCTGTTAATTACAGCGCAGGGAGTGGAAATTATCCGAAGGAAAGCTCCAACGAAACTCAGGCAGACACTGGCGCGGATCGAACAGTTGGTAAGCGAGTACGAGGTGGAAAAAATTGTGCTCGGTTACCCGAAAAATATGAACAGTACAGAAGGGGAGCGCTGCGAGAAAACAAAAGAATTCAAGGAAATGCTTGAAAAACGCTGTGGTCTCCCTGTTATTTTATGGGATGAACGGCTGACAACAGTTGCAGCAGACCGTTCGATGATGGAAACAGGAATTCGAAGAGAAAACCGCAAGGAATATGTAGATGAAATTGCGGCTATTTTTATATTACAGGGATATCTGGATTATCTTTCAAATCATCCAGAAGAAAAATAAAAATACAAGGAAAAAATAAATGGAAAAAATTCAGTTTACAGATCCGGACACCAATGAGGTGGTGGAATTTGCTGTGGAAGAACAGACACAGCTGAATGGAATCAGATACTTACTTGTCTCTGATGGCAATGAAAACGGGGACAGTGAAGCATATATATTAAAAGAAATAAAGACACAGGATGAGGAAGTATTTTACGAGATGGTAGATGATGATACAGAGTTTGCTGCACTCGCGAAAATATTTGCTGAACTTGCGGATGAAGAAACACAGCTTTTATATTAGAGCGGAATATTATATTTGGAGGATTTATGAAAAAACAGGAAAAACAGAATAACAGTAAGCTTAAGATTATACCGTTGGGAGGTCTTGAGCAGATTGGTATGAATATTACTGCCTTTGAATACGAAGACAGTATTATTGTGGTGGATTGCGGTCTCGCATTCCCGGAAGATGACATGTACGGAGTGGATCTGGTGATTCCGGATGTCACTTATTTAAAGGAAAATATTGATCGTGTCAAAGGATTTTTTATTACGCACGGACATGAGGATCATATTGGTGCCATCCCATATGTTTTAAAAGATGTCAATGTGCCGATTTATTCGACCAGACTGACCAATGCCCTGATCGAGCACAAACTCGAAGAGCATGATATGCTCAAAAAAGTAAAAAGAAAAGTTGTCAAATACGGACAGCACATCAATCTTGGATGTTTCCGTGTAGAGTTTATCCGCACGAATCACAGCATTCAGGATGCGGCGGCACTTGCGATTTATTCCCCGGCAGGAATTGTCCTGCATACAGGAGATTTTAAGGTTGATTATACACCGGTATTTGGAGATGCCATTGATCTGCAGCGTTTCGGCGAGATCGGTAAAAAAGGAGTGTTAGCACTGCTTTGTGACAGTACCAATGCGGAGCGCCCGGGATTTACAGATTCCGAAAAGTCAGTAGGAAAAACGCTGGATAACATTTTTTCCGAGCATAAAAATACAAGAATTATTATTGCGACATTTGCATCCAATGTGGATCGTGTGCAGCAGATCATCAATTCTGCAGACAAGTTTGGAAGAAAAGTTGCGATTGAGGGACGAAGCATGGTCAATATTGTATCCATCGCTTCGGAACTGGGATATATTTCCCTGCCGGATAACATTCTGATTGATGTGGATCAGCTGAAAAATTATCCGGATGAAAAGACGGTTATCATTACAACGGGAAGCCAGGGAGAGTCCATGGCCGCATTGTCCCGCATGGCATCCGGCATGCACCGCAAAGTTACCATTAAGCCAAATGATACCATTGTATTCAGTTCCCATCCGATTCCGGGAAATGAGAAATCGGTTACCGGTGTTATCAATGAACTGATGCGCAAGGGTGCAGATGTGATTTTCGAAGATGTACATGTCAGCGGACATGCGTGCAAGGAAGATATCAAGCTGATTTATTCTCTGGTAAATCCGCTGTACGCGATTCCGGTGCATGGAGAATACAAGCATCTGATTGCACAGGCGAAGATTGCGGAAGAGCTTGGATATGACAGTGATCATATCAAAATCCTTTCTTCCGGAGATGTGCTTGAGATCGATGAGAATGGTGCAGAAGTGACCGGACATGTGCCGGTTGGCAATGTAATGGTAGACGGACTTGGTGTCGGAGATGTCGGAAATATCGTTCTTCGGGATCGTCAGCGTCTGGCAGAAGACGGAATTATTATTGTCGTCATGACACTCGAAAACGGAACCGGACAGGTACTTGCAGGACCGGATATCGTATCGAGAGGTTTCGTCTATGTACGTAATTCCGAGAGTCTGATGGATGAAGCAAAAACCGTTCTCGATAAGACCATGGATTATTGTATGGATCACAACATTACAGATTGGGGCAAGATCAAAAATGAAGTAAAAGATGCTCTGGGTGATTTCGTCTGGAAAGAGACCAAGAGACGTCCGATGATCATGCCGATTATCATGGAAGTATAGGGGTATTATGAATAAAGCTTTGTTCACTTTCATTAAAATTGCGTTTGTTATTATGCTGATCCTGCTGATTTTATATGGAACCGTTCATTTATGCAGGACCTGTTATGATTACGGGTATCGTTTCTTTGCAGAAAAGCAGATGGTACCGGATACGCAGGATGTGGAAAGCACGGAGGCACAATAGAAATAAATATGATAGTAGATGAACGACTGGTAACATATATCAATTCCCTGGATACGGGAAATACCAGAATTTTGGATGCTGTCGAACGAGAAGCTCTGGATTCCTATGTTCCGATTATTCGGAAGGAGATGCAGAGCTTTTTGAAGCTTTTGCTGGCGATGACAAAACCAAAAAGAATTCTGGAAGTCGGTACTGCGGTAGGGTTTTCTTCCATTCTGATGGCAGAATATGATCCGGTACCGTGTGAGATTGTCACGATTGAAAATTATGAAAAGCGAATCTCGATTGCCCGGGAAAATTTTAAGAGAGCAGGGAAAGAAGAGCAGATTACACTGCTTGAAGGGGATGCAGCGGAAATCCTTCCGACACTCACCGAGCCGTTTGATCTGATCTTTATGGATGCCGCAAAAGGACAGTATATTCATTTTATGCCGGATATTCTGCGTCTGCTGAAAACCGGAGGGACACTTGTCTCGGATAATGTGCTGCAGGATGGGGACATTATTGAGTCCCATTATGCGGTGATCCGCAGAAACCGGACGATTTACAAACGGATGCGGGAATATTTGTATGAGTTAACGCACCGGAAAGATCTGGTAACAGCGGTGCTGCCGGTGGGAGATGGAATTACAGTCAGTACAAAAGTAGAGGTAGAAAACGATGAGAAAGAATGAGTTGCTTGTTCCGGCAAGCAGTCTGGAAGTATTAAAAATTGCAGTTATTTATGGAGCCGATGCGGTCTACATCGGGGGAGAGGCATTCGGACTCAGAGCCAAAGCCAAAAATTTTACCAAGGAAGAGATGGCAGAGGGAATTGCATTTGCACATGCACGGGGAGTTAAAGTTTATGTGACGGCAAATATTCTGGCACATAATTATGATCTTGACGGTGTGAGGGAATATCTTACGGAACTGCAGAATATGAAGCCGGACCGGCCAGATGCACTGATCATTGCAGATCCGGCAATCTTTACGATCGCCGGAGAAGTATGCCCGGATATTGACCGCCATATCAGTACACAGGCAAACAACACCAATTACGGAACATTTCAGTTCTGGGAGAAACTCGGTGCTACCCGTGTGGTAACGGCAAGAGAACTTTCCCTGCGGGAGATCCGGCAGATCCGGGAACACATTTCCGATGATCTGGAGATAGAGACATTTGTACATGGCGCTATGTGTATTTCCTATTCTGGAAGATGTCTGCTGTCCAATTATTTTACAGGAAGGGATGCCAACCGCGGGGCATGTACACATCCGTGCCGGTGGAAATATTCTGTGGTTGAAGAGAAGCGTCCGGGTGAGTATTTCCCGGTATATGAGAATGAGCGCGGAACCTATATTTTCAATTCCAAAGATCTGTGTATGATTGAGCATATTCCGGATCTTCTGGAAGCAGGAATTGACAGTTTTAAGATTGAGGGACGTATGAAGACCGCACTTTATGTGGCAACGGTGGCGCGTACTTACCGTAAGGCGATTGACGATTATCTGGAATCTCCGGAGAAATATCAGGAAAATATGCCATGGTATCTCGAACAGATCAAAAGCTGCACATACCGCCAGTTTACCACGGGATTTTTCTACGGAAAACCTTCGGAGGAGACACAGATTTACGATAACAACACGTATGAAAAGGGATATACCTATCTGGGAATTGTCGGTCCGAAAAATGAAAAGGGAATGTACCGGGTGGAACAAAAGAATAAATTTTCTGTCGGAGAACAGATCGAAGTGATGAAACCGGACGGACGCAATGTGACCGTTACGGTGCGGGGACTGATGGATGAAAAGGGAGAGCCGATGGAATCCTGTCCGCATCCGCAGCAGATCTTTTATGTGGATCTGGGGATGGAACCGGATGAATATGATATTCTCCGGAGACGGGAAGAAGAAGCGATCGCCCTGGATTAAAAAAATCTTAAGAAACACCCTCTGTCTGAACAATTGCGAAAGCACAGAGGGTGTGCTAATATAAGACAAAAGGACGTTGTTCTTAAGTAGCGAGTGAACCAGATAAGGAGGAGAGATTATGCGTTTGCAAAGCAAAAAACTGATTGCTGTATTGTGTGCGCTGGCAATGATTATTTCTGTATTTCCAGTACAGGCAGATGCGGCAGCAAAACCGAAATTTGTAAAAAATTATACGGTTCTTTATGAAAACAGCACCGGTAAGGGTGTGTATACATATACCGTAACCAATCTTACCAAAGGGCAGAGGGTAAAATGGAGCCTTTCCGGCACCGGAAAAAGTTATGCAAAGCTGAAGAAAACAACGACATCCGTGAGCGGAAAGACATCTGCAAACAGTCTGACAATCCGCACCCGGGGAAAGGCAGCCGCAAAGAATAAAACCGTAATTGTAACTGCAAAAGTTTACAAAGGGAAGAAGTGCGTGAGCACGATCAAGACAAAGTCTGCCAAGATTAAAATACTGCCGAAAACAATTTCCATTGTAGATAACGGAGTCTTGAAATATCAGGTGGGACAGACCTATCAGTTCCGGTTCCGTATTACTCCGGCAAATGCCATCAGCACCAATGTCTGGACCGCTGTGGATGGAAACGGAAATGATGTTTCGTCCATGATTACAAAGACCGGTGCATTTACTCCGGCAAAAGAAGGTACTTATACCATCACCGTGCAGGCCAAAGCGGGAAATAAAGTGGTTTCCGACAGCAAGGTTATTACTGTCGCAACTTCCATGACCGGAATTGCACAGATGGCAGCAAACAAGGTAGCGGCTGTATATTCCGGAAATGCCAAAAATCTTGTGAAAACAGGAGATTTTTCTATCCGGACCCAGGCAGGTGCAAAGATGGAAATCAAGTCGGCTGTATTTTCCGATGACGGAACACAGGTATTTCTTACAACCTATAATCAGCTGAAAGACGGTGCAACCTATACGGTTACCGATGGACAGTCAACATATGACTTTACCGCATCCGTGGGAAGACCGGTCAGCCTTAGAGTTGTGACAACAGAAGTGACCGTCGGAAAAGAGACACCAATCGAATACGAGATTCTTGATGCAAACGGAATTGATGTCAAGACAGCATATCCGGGAGATATTACTTATACGGAACGGATTACAAATGGTTACCGTACAAAGGATAATAAGATTTATATGACCAGAGTTGGGGATACCGGAACGGTTACACTGACTTATAAATGTGCAAGCGATCCGAATCTGGTACTGACCGGAAGCGGAACCTTTGTATGTAAGGCAGCCAGTGTGTCAAACAACACAAACCTTACACTTACCTCTTCGGAAGCAGTGCCAAATTACAGTGCATCCAGTTACAAGGACAATCATAATGTAGCATCCGGCAGCAATTATTATGTACATTTCCGGGCATTGGATACAGACAATACCGAGATGAAGTATGACAGCATCAAGTTTGAGTCTTCCGATCCGGACACATTGCTTGTAAATCCTGGAAAGAACAATGTTGCTTATGCAACAGCAATCAAGACAGGTACCGCAAATATTATCGTTACCGCAACCTATGCAAAGCAGGAATACACTTATGTATACGAGATTACGGTGGCGGAACCGGCATACCTTGCAACACTGACTGCAGATAATACGCAGATTACCATGTCAAACGCTTATGCGGCAGGCTATAAGGAATACGTCAATATCGATGGACGGGATCAGTATGGTCAGAGTATGAAACTTGAAAACGAGACATACCAGATCGTAGAAAACAGTACCAATAAAGTATCTATGGCTACCTATGATCCGGCAACCGACCGTATGGTATTTGACGCATCCGGAAGAGCAGCAGGTGTTTACAATTATACCCTGACCCTGACAATGAACGGACATAAGGCATCCGTTAATGTTACCGTTGTTGTACAGACTCCTCCTTATAATGGAGCATCTTCCTATAAGGTTGATATCAGCAAACCGGTCATTGATCTGGCAATTACTTCTGGAGCATCTGCATCGGATCTGCTTGCATCAAAAGTGACAACACTGCGTCTGGCAGAGTATCGCGGAGGCGTATTCTATCGGTATGTGAATATTGCATCTGTAAGGATCAGTAAGGGTGGACAGTATTATGGAAGTGATCTGTCAAAGGGTGGATCTTCAACAGAACCTGCAGCAATTGGCAGTGGATCAGAAATTCCGATTTCTGCGGTTTCACTGAATGGAAATGTTGTGACAAAGGCACAGACAGGTACTTATCTGCTGGAACTGAAGTTCTATCCAAGTGATGGACAGAGCACATCACTGGCTACAACTACGGGATATCTGGAAGTTACCGACAGTCAGGCAAATCCAGTGATCAGTGTAGATCGCACCGTATCTACCGTAAACTGTAAGACGGCACTGGATCTGGCAAAGAACTGCCTGAGCATTCAGGGAATGGATGGCGGAGTGATTGCAGACTGTACCGTCACCGGATCGAGTGTACCGGGCGCAAGTTATTCCGTTACTTCAGGAATGTCTGTCAATATCAATTCTGTTGTTGTACAGGCAACCACAACACTTTCCGATAAGACAACGGTTGTATCTAATTATACGGTTTCTGTGGGAAGGACATTGAGAAATCAATAGTAAGCTGTTTATTGGTAATGGCATGTAAATAGTGGGGTATGATTCTTTGAATCATGCCCCCTTTTAAGTCAAAATCTGGTGATGCAGACTTTGACCGGGTATTTAATGGAGAAGAAGGAATGAGACAACAACTTCTTGATGAACTTATGCAGATATCAGAAGAGGAAAGTAAATATAAGGCAGGACAGGCAGCGATTGAGGAACAGTTATACAGCGAAGCGTCCATACAGGAGATTGATCGTCAAAAACTGCTCAGAAGGGGAAAACTGATTACTGTAAGACGTCACAGCAGATTTGTGGAATTTCCGTTGCACCGGCATAATTATGTGGAATTTATGTATGTGGTACAGGGGGAGATTACACATGTAATTGACGGAAAAGAATTAACACTTTATAAAGGAGATTTACTGATGCTCAATCAGTATGTGGAACATGCGATTCACAGAGCTGAATTTGAAGACATTGGAATCAATTTTATTGCTTTGCCGGAATTTTTTGAAATTCCGCTTGGAATGCTTCAGGAAAAAAATGTTTTAGCGGAGTTCATTGCAGGGGCATTCCGGCAGAAGAGTCCGGTTCCTCATTATCTGATTTTTCGTTTAAAGGAGAATCCCCAGATTGAAAATCTGATGGAGAATATGATAGAATCCATGCTTTATGAATATATGAATGAAGATGTTATCAATCAGTATTCCATGGGACTTGTCTTTTTGTATTTGTTAAATCATTTGGAGAATTTGAGCCATAATTCTTCTATGGATTACAAGGAGACTATTGTGCAGTCGGTTCTTGAATATATCAACAGTGATTGTAAAAATGCAAATTTGACAAAGATTGCAGCAGATACACATCAGTCAGTTACCGTATTAAGTAAGCTGATCAAGCAAAAGACAGGGGCAAATTTTCAGGATTTACTGCAACAGAGGCGATTTCAGGCTGCGGTCAAACTTCTTGAGGAAACGGATCTGTCAATCGAAGATATTTCACTTGATGTAGGATATGAGAATCAGAGTTATTTTTTCAGGCAATTTAAAAAAAGATTTGGTATGACACCGAGATCTTATCGCATAACACATCAAAAATAAAAATATCAAATAAGGACAGTTTTTTGGTCTAATCAGAGGCTAAAAAGCTGTCCTTATTTTTGTTATGGTGAAGCAAATGAAAAAGGAGGCGTGTTTTATGGATACGATACGTGCTATTATTTTTGACCTGGATGGGGTCATTTGTTTCACAGATAACTATCACTATCAGGCGTGGAAAGAATTGGCAGATGCAGAAGGAATCTATTTTGATGAGAAAATTAATGGACGATTAAGGGGTGTAAGCCGTATGGAAAGCCTTGATATCATTTTGAAGCGAGCATCAAGATGCTATACACAGGAAGAAAAAGAACAGCTTGCTACAAGAAAGAATGAAAGTTACGTTCGTCTATTGGAAAAGATGTCTCCAAGGGATCTTTCGGATGAAGTAAAAAATACGTTGGACACCTTGCGACAGCGCGGTTACAAGCTTGCAATCGGATCAAGCAGTAAGAATACAAAGAAGATTTTAAAGCAAATTGGATTAGATGGATATTTTGACGCGGTCAGCGATGGAACAAACATTACAAAGTCAAAACCGGATCCGGAGGTTTTTATAAAAGCGGCGGAAATGGTTGAGGAAAAGCCGGAAAATTGTCTTGTTGTAGAAGATGCACTTGCAGGAATTGATGCGGCTTATGCCGGTGGATTCATAAGTGCAGGGATTGGAGATGCCGCGAGTCATAAATATGTGACATATCCAATCCATACATTTTCGGATCTGCTTTCCATTGATAAGTTGTGAAAAAGTCAGTGGAGAGGTGTAATTTGAATTAATCGTACCTCTAACAATTCTAATGTGACATCCAGTTCGAGGATTTCATCGGAGTTGACAGACACAATTTTCTGATGAAATCCAGGAACGGATGATTTTTTTAACCAATCAATTTCCTGAGGTGTAGTAAGTTCCAATGCACCCATAGAAACCAATTGATCGAAAGCACTTCCATGCGTTCGATTTACATAGGTTTCAGAAATCTTATAGTTTCCCTGTGGAATATCAGATAAACACAGGGAGATCATTACCGGTTCCGAATCAGCAAAAACGGTATAGCGGTCTGTTTCTGTCATATCAAAACGTTCTCCATTCGCATATAAGTAATTAAAATGCCTGTAATTGTAAAGCATGACTTGAAAACTATCATTTTCACGGGTGATAAAATATTCGTCTCCACGCCCAAGAAACTGATCACCCAATTGTTGAAGAAGTGTGTAGGCATAATAACTGGCTTTTGGAATTCCATTTACGGTAAAAAGACCAAGTCCACCGAAAAATAACATATTTGGTAAAGAACTGTCTGCCATAAGATCTGTGAGCGCCTGATAAGTAAAACTTTCCAGACGGTCATAGTTTTCAAGGATGTTCTTGACAATATAACAGGATTTGAAGCAGGTATCATTCAGTAGATCCTGTTGGCTTGGTGTATTATTCCATTCGGATAAGTAGATTGGCAATTTACCAAGATTTAGCCGGCGTCGTTCTCTGAGAACCTGCATGACAAAATCTTTGAGTCCGTCTGGTGATTCCGATAAACTCATGGCATATATGAAACCGAAAGATTCTTTTGAATGATTTTTATTGGAAATCAGTTTGGTGTCATAATAAGTGAAACTTAAACTGTCAGGGATGCAGTCGTTTTGTTTACACCATTCCAGAAAGTTCAGATACCAGTTTTCGTAGCCTTCGGATACGATGTAGTAAGTCGGCGGAAGACTAAATTCAATATCCGGACAGAAATTTTTTACGCAAAGGAAAGTTTCCTTATAAAACTGAAAGAAGTCTTTTTCGTTTGAAAATCCGAAAAGATCCATGTTTGTGTTGGGCTGGTTCCAAAGACCGAATTTCCATGAGCGAATTACCTCAAGTCCATAGCGGTTGCTGATATGTTGCAGAAACTCTGAAACAAGCCGGCACCATGCGGCAATGGAATGGGGTTGGCTGACATTAGAACCAAACAAGCGTTTATTTGGATATTTGGCGAGCTTTTCCGGCATGTAAGAAAGTTGAATCCATGGATTAAGATGAAGTTTGGTTACAAAATCAAGAATTTTATCAATATATGTAAAACTGTACACAGGTGTACCGTTTGCTTTCTCATTGTACACATGCAGATCATCTGAAAATATACCGCATAATTTAATATATTCAAATCCAATCCTATTTTGAAATCTGGTCAACATTTCCTGAATATCACAGATTAACACATCACTGGCACGACCGACTGTCATCATTTTTTTCCATGTATGTAGCAATACGTAAGAACTTCCATTTACAGAGAAATCAATTTGTTTTTTTGATATAGGGGATACGACGTGGGTATGTGTATTGTCGTTTAAATATTTCTTTAATCCTGCAATATAATTATGTTGTTCTAATTGTTGAGAGGTCTGTTGCTTTTCTTTTTTTTGCTCGCGCCGATATTCTTTTGGCAGCATTCCATATTCTTTTTTTAAAAGAGTTACAAAGGCATGACTATTAGGAAATCCGCTGTCAATCGCTACTTCATCAATATTTTTATCTGTTATGGAAAGTTCCTGCATCGCATGCATAAGGCGGTATTGATTCAGGTAGCTTAGAAAATTCATCCCAAAATAGTCAACGAAGAATTTTGAAAGATAGGGAACGGACAAATGAACTTCATCGGCAAGTTCTTTTAAGGTTATGTTTTCTGTATAGCGCTGTTGGATTAATTGTGATATTTCTGCTATCCGGATAGCGTATTTGTGGTTTTTCTTTTCATTTGCAGTCGATAATTTTACACGGAAATGAAGGTACATAATATCCATAACATTATAGATATATGACCAGTTGCGAAGTTCGTAGCCATCTTTTTTGTCCACATTTGTTTTGATGATGTGAGCAATCAGAGAGCGTAATTGTGCAATTGCTTCCTGATTATCCGACATGGGACTAATACAGAAGAAGCGGGGATGTGATGGAACCGGCAGAATCTGTTCAAATAATGTTTGATTAAACAGAACGGTTATGATGACACAATTGACACCATGTAGTTCATGAAGTGTAAGTGGATTGATGCAAAAAATATCATCTTCCCTGAGACTGTACATATGATCATCAAATTGTAATGTACAGCTTCCGGAAACAATCATGGACAATTCAAAATAATCATGCATCTGTTGGCGGATATGATCAAATCGCTGCATCGTACACCGGATCGGCATGTGTACATC
>CDZW01022138.1_pt1 | contig 13335 bp, 10 predicted proteins | sample 557511 | NCBI WGS metagenome assembly CDZW01 (sample SAMEA3182067, study PRJEB8094) | gut metagenome | biome: human; feature: gut; material: Stool; isolation source: human stools | place: Canada | collected 2013-03-05 | reverse complement strand
AACACCATCCCCCTGTGGAAGAACCAGATGGTGCTGGCCCTGGGCCTGGCCCACAGCCAGCAGGCCATGCAGGCCGAGCGTGCCGTCACCGACATGACCAACGACCTGCTCAAGAAGAACGCCGAGGCGCTCAAGCTGGGCACCATCGAGACGGCCAAGGAGTCCCAGCGCGGCGTGGTGGACATCGAGACCCTGCAGCAGACCAACAAGAGCCTGATCGAGACGCTGGACGAGCTGAACAAGATCCAGACCGAGGGCCGCGCAAAGCGCGCTGCCGCCGAGCAGGAACTGACCCGTATCGAGGACGAACTGAAATCCAAAATGATGGAGATCCGGAGCTGAAATGGCAAACGCAGATTTTAACCCCAAGCAGACCGGCACCCCCGGCGGCTTTGACGCGGGCAGCTACCGCGAAAAGGCCAGTCCGGAGCAGGCCGTGCAGCTGACCCCGCTGCAGCAGAAGCTGGCCGGGCTGGAAGCAAAACTGCCCGCCGCCCTCACCCGGCAGGCCGTGGCCCTGGCGTTGAGCATCGTGGTGATGCTGGCGGCCTTTGCAGGCTTTGGCAGTGCCAAGGTGCGCAGCAAATACAACACGGCCCGGCAGTGGTTCACGGTGGGCGTGTCTGCCGACAACGGCTACAACCTCAGCGAGGAACTGACCGCCCGGGCCAATACGGCGGCAAACGTCATCACCACCGCCGGCAATACGCTGGGGGCCGACAATGCGGAAGTACAGACCGCGCAGGCGGCGCTGGATGACTTTTCGGCCTGTCTGGACGCCGTGCAGTCTGGCGGAAAGAGTCAGGCGTTGACCTCCCTGAGCTACTACAACGGCAGTTCCATGCACGCGCTGTATCAGGCCAACGAGACGCTGGGCAAGGCCATCGACCAGCTCTATGCCAAATTGCAGGAGCAGGCCGCCGACCCCATGAAGATGGGCGCTGTGCAGGGCCAGTATGGCCAGTTCAACAGCGCAGGCACCATCATCGGCACATTGAAATACAACGAAGCAGTCTACAACTATCGGAACGAAGTCGGCGGGTTCCCGGCCAATGTGCTGGGCGGCCTTGCCGGCGTGAAGGAGGTTGAACCCTTCGCATGAAAAACATTGCAAGAAAACTCAGCGCACTGCTGCTGGTGTTCGTGGTCAGCGCGGCGGCCCTGTGCCCGGCCTTTGCGGCCACGGCCAGCCTGCCCTCGCTGCCCAGCGGCCAGTGTGTGGTGGACGATGCCAATGTCCTGAGCAGCAGCACCGTGCAGACCATCACCGACCTGAACGCCCAACTGGAAAGCAGCTGCAGCGGGGCGCAGATCGGCGTGCTGACGGTGGATTACACCGGCAGCTGCACCACAGAGGAATATGCCCTGCAGGCGGCCAATGCCTGGGGCATTGGTTCTTCTACCGGCAATAATGGTGTGCTGATCCTGTTGGTCATGGAGACCCAGCAGTACGCCGACGGCGATTACTACATTGCCACAGGTGACGGTTTCCGCAACACCACGCTGGAAAGTCAGGCCAGTGCCCTTGCCCAGACCATGGAGGACGACTTCGTCCGGCAGGACTATGACGACGCCGTGACCACCTGCGCCCGGAACGTGGCCCAGACCATCGCGGACATCTACGGCGTGAGCCTTTCGGGCGGGAACACGAACAACGGCTCCTACAACGAGCCTGCTTATGATGACAACAGCAGCGGCGGGCTTGGTGATATCCTGCTTGGCTTTATCACCATTCTGTTCACGGTCGTTCTGCTGCTCATCATCGTGTCGGTGGTCGTGTACACCTTCTCCGGCCCGCTGGGCGGCCTGTTCTGGTGCTTTGGCGGCCCCTGGCATAGAGGACCCCGTCCGCCGCGCGGACGCCGCAACCCGCCCCCGCCCCCGCCGGGCGGCCCCTATGGCGGCTTTGGCGGTCCCGGCCCTTACGGCGGCCGCGGCCCGCGCAGCTCTCCGCCGCCGCGCCGTACCCCGCCCCGCAGCGGCGGCTTCGGTGGTGGTTCCTTTGGCGGCGGCAGCTTCGGCGGCGGCTCCTTTGGCGGCATGGGCGGCGGCTCCAGCCATGGCGGCGGCGGCGGACGCGGCCGTTGATGCCAACAACATAACCGCATAAAAAACAAGGCAGAGAACTGCTGTGGACGAAACGTCTGCGGCAGTTCTCTTTTTATGTGCTTCTATCGTGAACGAAATTCATTTGACAAAACAATTTTTGTAACATATACTGGATGACATCACGGAAACGAAAAGGGAAGGAATCGTCATGTTGACTCTGGATAAAATCTACCACGCCGCCTTTGTGCTCAAGGACGTTGCCCGCAAGACCGACCTCATCGAGGCCCCCAAGCTGTCCAAGGACTGCCAGCTCTACCTGAAAACCGAGAATCTGCAGGCCACCGGCAGCTTCAAGGTGCGCGGTGCTTACTATAAGATCAGCCAGCTTTCGCCCGAAGAAAGCGCCAAGGGCGTCATTGCCTGCTCGGCGGGCAACCATGCGCAGGGTGTGGCGCTGGCCGCCACCCGCCGTGGCATCAAGAGCATCGTTTGCATGCCGGACGGTGCCCCCATCATGAAGGTGGAAAATACCAAGAACCTGGGTGCAGAGGTCTGCCTTGTGCCCGGCACCTACGATGACGCCCACGACAAGGCCGTGGAGCTGCAGGAAGAGACCGGCATGACCTTCATCCACCCCTACGATGACGAGCAGGTCATTGCAGGCCAGGGCACCATCGGTCTGGAGATTCTGGACCAGCTGCCGGATCTGGATGCAGTCATCGTGCCGGTGGGCGGCGGCGGCCTGATCTCCGGCGTGGCCTTTGCCATCAAGAGCCTGCGCCCGGAGGTCAAGGTGTACGGCGTACAGGCCGAGGGTGCCCCCAGCATGTACCGCAGCCTGCACGAGCACAAGTATCAGACCCTGAAAGCTGCCTCCACCTTTGCCGATGGCATTCAGGTCAAGACTCCCGGCGAGCTGACCTACCAGCTCTGCGAGCAGTATGTGGACGACGTCGTGACGGTGAGCGAGGACGAGACCGCCGCCGCCATCCTCTCCTTGATGGAAAACCAGAAGCTGGTGGCCGAGGGTGCCGGTGCGGTGCCCGTGGCTGCGGCCCTGTTCCACAAGCTGCCCATCGAGGGCAAGAAGGTGGTGTGTGTCATCTCCGGCGGCAACATCGACGTGAACATCCTCAGCCGCGTGATCACCCGCGGCCTGGTCATGAGCGGCCGCAAGGCCAACCTGACCATTGCTCTGGAGGACAAGCCCGGCCAGCTCCAGCGTGTGGCCGAGATCGTCTCCCGCTGCGGCAGCAACGTGGTGTCGGTGCTGCACGACGGTTCCGACCCCAACATGCCCATTTCCAGCTGCTTCCTCAAGTTGACGCTGGAGACCCGCGACGCGGCCCAGATCGAACAGATCCGTGCCGAACTGACCAAAGAGGGCTTCCAGCTCGTGAGTGAGCGTGTGTGATCCGATAAAAAATGGCCTGCGTGAAAACGCGGGCCATTTTTTCATGGGAAGTTTGAACGGTTACAGCTCGATTTCCCCGGTAAACTGAAACCATCCATCGGCATAGTCCATAATAAAGTCTGCTGCGTATTTGTTCAGAATGAGTTTGATGTTGGAGAGACCAAAACCGTGGAGAGCGGGATTGGATTTTGTCGTTCGGATGTTCCCGTCATGGATCTTTACCGGAGCGGATGTGTTCCGGACGGAAAAAAAGAAGCTCCGTCTCAGTACGGCGGAAACATGAATCGTCTTTTCGCTCTCGAGTTTTTCACAGGCTTCCGTTGCATTGTCCAGCAGGTTTGCGAACAGCACGACCATATCCGATACATCCAATGGCAATGCGGAAAGATCGTTCACCTCAAAGTCGATGCTGATCCCTTTTTTGATCGCTTCGGTCGCTTTGGTATTGAAGAGCGCGTCGAGGATCGCGTGGTGCGAGTTGACCAGAAACAGCCGGTCGGTCTGCATAGTGGTTACGGAACGCAAATATTGCTCGGCAGCTTCATACTCCTGATTCAGCAAAAGGCTTTGGACCGTGTTGAGGTGTGTTCTGAAATCGTGGACCTTGTGACGCTGTTCTGCATAAAGCCTGCTCGCCGCTTCCATATTTTTGGCCTGCAGTTGAATCTGCTGCCCCAGTGCCAAAAGATTTTCCTTGGTTTCAATGGTTCGTTCCATCCGATCCAAGAGGTACAGGAGAGCAGCATTCGCCGCAAGGATCAAGCCACATGTAAAGGCAATTACACCTTCGCCTACCGGTTTCCCTGTTGTGATATACAGCAAGATCCCCAGCATGAAAAAGGATGTGCATGGGAACAAAAAGTAAAGGCTCAATTGTGGCTCCTTCAGACGATTTCGCGCGCGCGGAAGATTTTTCTGCTTCATGAGCTTTCGGAATAGATAGGCCAGGAACAATTCTGTGGAATAGTTGATGATCCCGTAGACGATCATGAGCGGAAAACTCGACCGGAACGATTCACCGTCCATCCCGCAGATAAATGCCCACAGCATACCCAGCCCAAAAGACAGGGAATAAGTGATAAGATACTCTACACCGACAAGAAGCAAAAGCAGTTTACTGGAAATTTTGGCGTACAACACCCGTGCGCTGAAGGTATAGGATAAAAGGATCATCCCGATTTTTATGGCCTGATTGCGGTGAAAGAAGATCAGCGGAACCTTCAGGATCCAGAAGTTCAGCATGATGAAGCCGACGACACCGATCACGAATTTCCGGTCACTCCAGCGTCGTTCAGCAAATACGTCCAAAAAGAGGATCAGCGAAAGGGAATCGACCACGGTATAAAGAAAACTCAAGAGATCGCCCATCGGTTTTTCCCCCGCCACAGCAGATAGTGCTGCTTCAGTTCCTTGTGATTCTTAGCGCTTGAAGGCAAAACGATCCCGCCGGTCAGGCTCACCTTTTCGTATTGCAGCTGCACGATGTACTCCATGTTTACCAAAAATGAGCGTTGAACCCGCAGGAAACCGAGATCCTCCAACTTTTTTGACAGATCGGACAGATTGCTGTAGAAATGATACTCCGTTCGCTCGTCATGGATCAGGTGCACGATGATGACCCGCAGATTGGCCTCCAGATAGAGGATGTGACTTACGGGAATGTCGATCGGTTCGGAATGGACCGAAATGGTGAGGACCCTCTTCTTTCGGACGACCTCCCGGATCGCGGCTTCAAAATAAGGGATCAGCTTTTCGTTCATATCACGTTTCAAAAGATACCGGAATGCCTGTACCTCAAACCCTTCCGGAGCGTATTGGATAAAGTTTGTGAGAAAGATGATAACGACTCCGGGGTTTTCCCTGCGAAGAGTCCGTGCGAGGTCAATGCCGCTGGAATCGCCCATGTCGATGTCCAGGAATGCAATATCATAGGAGGAAAGGTCTTTAATCGCGCCGGGATCACTGAAAGGATAAAAGTGCGCAGAGATGCCGCTTTTTTCGCAATGGTCTCGGAGTAATGCAGAAACCTGCTCCACGACAGCGGGCTCATCATCACAAATCAGTAAATTCAATCGGCAACCTCCTTCCGGATAACACAGACCGGTTTTGTTACTCATAATAACGCAGTGCTCCCTTCAAGTCAATGCAATTTCAGCAGAGGGCTGCTGATAATATGGCTGCGCTGAACTTGCAGTCTGTGGCGTGAAAACTGCAATTGCCGGTTTCATGACAAGAAAACCCGTGTTCATTCCCGGAATGTGGACAATCCAATCCCCATGCGTAAAAATAATGACACGACGTTTTGTGGATTCTCTTTTTACGGGAGGGGTTATTTTGCGCAGGAAATTTCTCGCTTTTGCATTGTCGCTCGTCATCCTTTGTGCCCTTGTCTTTGAACTTTATCCGAGAAGCTCTCAGAAAATCGACCTCTCCACCGGTGCGGGCATTTCTAAAATGCTCCGCTATGAGAATGCTCAGGTCTATCTCTTTGGAGAAACCCATCGTTGCACAGAATATCAGCAATTCCGCAATGCTCTGTTCCAATACCTTGTAAAAGAAAAGGGGGTTCGTGTTCTTGTAGAGGAAAGTGGATATGCCACGGCATTTCTTGAAAATGAAACCGTGCAGGGGAGACTTTCCTTTTCGGATTGGCTTGATCGGTGCACGCTCTCCAAAGAGGACTATGAGCTGTATTCATGGATTGCCGACTGGAACAGCGGCAGGGATGCTGCAGAAAAAATTTCAATCATCGGGATCGACATTACAGATGATGTCGGTAACATACAGACGCTTTGTCAGTATTTGCTGAAAAACCATGACTTTACCGGTGCAGATACTCAAACGCAGGGGCTTCTAACTGCGATTCGGGAACAGAACCCGTTCAGTTCTTTGCAACTCCAGACCTTTCAGGAGAAGTTTCTGCCACAGCTGGCTGAACTGTATCAGACAAAACCGAAACAGCTTGAAACCGTGCTGGGGACACAGACGGTTTATTTGGAACGTGCTCTTCTGGGCTGGGAGGAAGCACAGGAACAACAGCGCCTCAAAGGGAAAACGGAGCAACTGGGTGGCCCCGATGGTTCGTACCGGGAAAATTGCCTGTATGAGCATTTCATGTGGGAATATCAGCAGAGACCGGACGCAAAATATTATGGGCAGTTTGGCGGGGCGCACGTTTTGATGTCCGACTATTCGGGAAAGCTGTACCGTGTACAGAACTCTTTTGTGACCCGCCTTGCGGAGACTGACACGCCGTTGAATGGAAAACTGACCGTCATAGATGGCTGCCTGACGTTTGAGATCGGTGATCTGGGTGGCACAGGCACGAACAGAGCAACGCTTTACCGTACTGCCCGTGCCAGACCTCCGGTTCGGGACAGAAATAAATTTTACACGGACGGTTCTGCGCCGGATGTAAGCTATGCGCAGTATGTGTTGCTGTTTGAGCATCCGGATGCACTGACCGCAGCAAAAGAGTATACCGGATCCTATTGGAAGTATCATTGAGTTTTTGCTATAATATCAATTGCAGATAGCCCGATGGAAACAACGGCTATTTCCAAGTCTGAATCCACAACAAAGGAGAATCCCTATGAAAATCGTATCTACCCCCAACGCACCTGCCGCCATCGGCCCCTACAGCCAGGCACTGGACCTGGGCAATATGGTATTCGTGTCCGGTCAGATCCCGGTAGACCCCGCCACCGGCAAGATGGCCGATACCGTGGAAGAACAGGCCGCACAGAGCCTGGCAAACCTCAAGGCTATTCTGGCCGAGGCCGGCCTGACCATGGCCAATGTGGTCAAGACCGTGATCTTTCTGGCCGACATCAACGACTTTGCGGCTGTGAACGCAGAGTATGCCAAGGCCTTTGCAGAGCCGTTCCCGGCCCGCAGCTGCGTGCAGGTGGCAGCCATCCCCAAGGGTGCAAAGCTCGAGATCGAGTGCATCGCGGTGCGGGGCTGATCCCAAAAGCAACAGATAGACAAAAGAGGCTGTGCCCACCGGCACAGCCTCTTTTGTCTATTGAGAAGAAGGAAGAAAAACGCAAAGTTACGGGCGTTGACCCATGCCGCCCTCCAGCGTGAGGGTCTCGCCGGACATGAACTTGAAGTCCGGCATGGCCAGCTGGACGCACACGCGGCCGATCTCCAGTTCGGCGTTGCCGTAGTGGCCCATGGGCGGCATTTTGACGTTGGCCTTGAAGGCCTCCGGGTAAGCCTGCTGGAACTGCTCCAGCTTGGCGGTCCAGGCCAGCGGGCAGACAACGTTGACGTTGATGTCATCCGGGCCCCACTCGGTGGCGGCCACGCGGGACAGGCCGCGGATGCCCTCCTTGGCGGCAGCGTAGGCGCACTGGCCGTAGTTGCCGAACAGGCCGGCACCGGAGGCAAAGTTGATCACGCTGCCGTGGGACTCCTTCAGGTAGGGGTAGCAGGCCTTCATATAATAGAAGGCTGCGTACAGGCCCGAATACAGGGCCAGGTCGAACTGCTCGGTGGTGTGCTCGGCCAGCGAGACGCCGGAAGCCGAGGCCTGTGCGTTGTTGATCAGCACCTGAATGCCGCCAAAGGCGTCAACGGCCTGCTTCACTACATTCTGCACGGTGGCTTCGTTGTCGCCGCCGGCGCACACATCGGCCTGCACCGGCAGCACCTTGATGCCGTGCTTGCTCTCCAGCTCCTGCTTGGCCTCTTCCAGCTTTTTCACATTGCGGCCGGTGATCACAAGGTTTGCACCCTCTTTTGCGTAGGCCGTAGCAATGCCGTATCCAATGGAACCGCAGCTGCCATCCTGCAGGACTGCGCGCCCTGCACCGGTGATGAGTGCGGTCTTACCCGTTAAAAAGCCCATAGTTATCCTCCAGAATGTGCCCGGAGGAGCTGCGCCCCGCCGGGCTGATTTTGGCCATATTATAGTCCGCTGTTTGCCGGAAATCAAGCCTTTTTGCCGATAAATAAAAAATAGACAAAGATTCTTGAAAAGTCAAAATTTTCACGAATTCACGGCGCTTTTGTGAAACTTTTGACGGGAGTTTGTCGTTAAAATAACGACAAACTAATTGCGGCGTTCATGCGACTTTTTTGCGGGAAACTGCGGCAGAAAAAAGGCACCCGCAAGGGCGTTTTCCGGCGCTGGAAACGCGGAAAACGTCTGCGGGTGCTTTGCTGCGTGCCGGGCAGAAGTGTTACTTCTGCACACCGGCCTCACACTGCTCGATGAACTGCTTGGCCACGCGGGGGCTGCGGCCGCCGGCGCGGATGGCAAAGGCCTCGGCCTTGACCAGCAGCTGGTCCATGGGCATCTGGATATGGTGCTGCCGGGCCAGCTCCTCCAGGATGGTCTCGAACCGGGCTTTTTCCGGCCGCTGGAAGGTCACGGTCAGGCCGAACCGGGCCGAAAGGCTCATGAGCTCCTGCCGGGTGTCGGCTTCGTGGATGTCGTCGCCGGTGCGGTCGGTCAGGGTCTCCTTGATGAGGTGGCGGCGGTTGGAAGTGGCGTACACCGCGATGTTGCGGGCACGGCCGCCCACGCTGCCCTCCAGAATGGCCTTGAGGGCGGCAAAGTTGTCGTCGTTGGCGGTAAAGCTCAGGTCGTCGATGAACAGGATGAACTTGAGGGGGTTGGCGGCCAGTTTATCCATCAGGTCGGGGATCTGGTACAGCTGGTTCTTTTTCACTTCCACCAGCCGCAGGCCCTCCGGGGCAAACTCGTTGGCGATGGCCTTGACCGAGCTGGACTTGCCGGTGCCGGCGTCGCCGTACAGCAGCACATTGTTGGCGGGCATCCCGGCCAGCAGGGCACGGGTGTTGGCGATCACCTTTTCCCGCTCCTTTTCGTAGCCCGGCAGCTCGGAAAGACGCTGGGGGTCGGGGTACTTCACCGGAACCAGCTTGCCGTTTTCTACTGTAAATACATGGTGCTTGGCAAACATGCCGTAGCCCTTCTTGCCCACCTCGCTCATGCGCTGGGCATAGGCGGCGGGCAGGTCAAGGTCGGCCGTCTCCCACCGGGGCAGGAAGGCCAGCTCTTCGGCCGGGACCTCTGCCGCGTCCAGCAGGGCATCCAGGGTCAGGCCGCACAGCTGCTGCAGGAAGGCCAGCTCGTTGTCCAGTGCAGTCTGCAGAACAGGGGGCAGGGTACCGGCAGCGGCCTGCCGCACGCACACGGTCTCGGTCTCCAGCACGGTGGTGCTCAGGTAGGTGCCCCAGTTGGTGGTGCGCTCGAACAGCACGCTTTCAAACTGTGCCACGGCGTTGCACACGCTGCCAACGCTGCTGTTTCCGACCGTCAGGCAGTCGATGAGAGCGGCAAATCTGGCCGCCACGGGGTCGCTCAGCAGGGAGCGAAAGATCACAAGCCCGTGCAGGCGGGCGTTCCATTCATGCAGTTTCATAGTCCGGTTTCCTCGATCCTGAATCTTTTTTTTGGTACATCCTCTTTCAGACAACGCGCGGCGCGCGCAGATAAAAAGAGTATACAGCGGTTTTTCATTTCACGCAAGAGTGTTTAATTTCCTTCACGTTTGGAACGATTCAGGTTACAAATTGTCGATTGACATCAGCCCGGTTTATAGTATAATTTACATCAACAAATGCGTGGATGGGAAAAAGTACCACACGATCCCCCCTGTTCAGAGAGCTGCCGTTTGGTGCAAGGCAGTCAGTGTTTCGTGGGAGAAATCCTCCCGGAGCAGCCTGTTGAACGGATGCACAAAAAGCGTCCCTGTAAGCAGCGCCGGTTGCAGCCGTTACAGTGCGGGACTTTGCTGGAAGTCCGTGAGGGGGCGTGCACAGCACGCCAACGAGAGTGGTACCGCAGAGAGCTTGATGATCACAAGGTCTTTGTCTCTTGAGAAAGCAGGGGACAAGGGCTTTTTATTTTTCAAAAGCTCCCCCGGGGCAATGGATAAACGTGGAATTGGAACAGGAGAAACACACCATGCAGTTGAACGGTTCTCAGATTTTTGTGGAGGTTCTTTGTGAGCAGGGCGTGGATACCATTTTTGGCTATCCCGGCGGTGCAGTGCTGAATCTTTACGATGAGCTGTATAAGAATGCCGACCGCATCACCCATGTGCTCACCGCTCACGAGCAGGGAGCCTCCCATGCAGCAGACGGTTACGCCCGGGCCACCGGCCGCACCGGCGTGGTGCTGGCCACCAGCGGCCCGGGTGCCACCAACCTGGTCACCGGCATCGCCACCGCTTATATGGACTCGGTGCCTCTGGTGGCCTTTACCGGCAACGTAGCCACCCCGGGCATCGGCAAGGACTGCTTTCAGGAAGCCTACATTGAGGGCATTACCATGCCCATCACCAAGCACAACTTCACGGTGCGCCGGGTCGAGGATCTGGCCGACACCATGCGCGCAGCTTTCCGCATTGCACAGAGCGGCCGCAAGGGCCCGGTGCTGGTGGACATCCCCAAGGATGTGACTGCCGCCGTGTGCGAGTTTGAAAACAAGCAGCCGGAGCCCATCCGCACGGTGACCACCTTTGATGCGGAGCAGGTGCGCTGGGCAGCCGACCTGATCAACGCGGCACAGCGCCCGCTGGTGTACTTTGGCGGCGGCGTGCGCAGCGCGGCCTCTTGCCAGCCGCTGCGGGATCTGCTGCACAAGGCCGAGATCCCGGCCACCTACACCCTGATGGCGGCCGGTGTGGTGCCTTACGGCGACCCCATGAACATCGGCATGCTGGGCATGCACGGCTGTTACACCTCCAACCGGGCCGTGGCCGACTGTGACGTGCTGATCGCGGTGGGTACCCGCTTCTCGGACCGTGTGGCGCTGAACCCCAAGACCTTTGCCAAGAATGCCACCATCATCCAGATCGACATCGACCCCAGCGAGCTGGGCAAGAATGTGGAAGTGGACCTGTCCATCGTGGGCGATGCCGCCTATGTGCTGCAGGCCATGCTGCCGCAGATCAAAGAGGCAAAGCACCCCGACTGGATGAAGATGATCCACGAGTGGCAGGCACAGGATTACCACCCGGTGTCCGACCCTACCCACCTGATGCCCCATCAGGTCATCGGTGAGGTGTGCAACCAGTGCGGCCCGGAGGCCGTATACGTCACCGATGTGGGCCAGCACCAGATGTGGGCGGCCCAGTACCTGCGCCACGCCAAGAGCCGCGGTTTCATCACCAGCGGCGGCCTGGGCACCATGGGTTTTGGCTACGGTGCCGCAATCGGTGCCCAGATGGCCCTTGGCCGGGACCAGCGTGTGGTCATGTTCACCGGTGACGGTTCCTTCCATATGAACCTGAACGAGGCCTGCACCGCCGTCAGCTACGACCTGCCCATCATCACGGTCATCTTCAACAATTCCGTGCTGGGTATGGTGCGCCAGTGGCAGACCACCTTCTACGGCAAGCGCTACAGCCAGACCGATCCCCACCGTCACACCGACTTCGTCAAGCTGGCCGAGGGCTTTGGCCTGAAGGGCTACCGCTGCACCAACCTGCCGGAGTTCCAGCAGGCATTTGCCGAGGCGCTCCAGCGCAAAGGCCCCACCTGGATCGAGTGCATCATCGACAAGGACGAAAAGGTCCTGCCCATGATCCCCGGCGGCGGTGACATCAACGATATCATCATGGAATAAGGAGGACACAGCAATATGGAATCCAGTCAGCGCAGGGTCATCAGCCTGCTGGTGGACAACCAGAGCGGCGTTCTGGCCCGGGTGTCCAACCTGTTCTGCCGCCGCGGCTTCAACATCGACACCCTGACCGTTTCGGCCACCAACGACCCGGCCGTCAGCCGCATCACCCTGACCATCACCAGTGACGACCGGGCCTTGAAGCAGCTCATCCTCCAGACTGAGCGTCTGGAAGTGACCCGGCAGGTGTTCGTGCTGGACAAGGACAAGACCCTCCAGCGGGAACTGCTGCTGCTCAAGGTAGCGTCCGACGTGCACAACCGCGCCGAGCTGCGGGAGATCGCCAACATTTACAAGGCCAAGATCATTGACCTGTCGCCGGACAGCATGGTGTTTGAACTGATCGGCAAGCCGGACAAGATCGACGCCTTCCTGAAGATGTTCGAGGACTACGAGATCCTGGAACAGTGCCGCACCGGTGTCACGGCGCTGGAACGCGGCGGAATGCACCAGCATATGCAAAAGCCGCCGCAGGAAGTGCGCGCGGCCCAGCTCCCTCTGCCGGGCACCCATTGCCCGGAACGCACCTGAATGTTTTTTCCGCTCCCCGGTGAGCGAAAAAATAAAGATCGTTTATTATTAGCCACAACAGAAGAATAAAAAGGAGAACAACTACTATGGCTATCAAGAAATACTACGATTCCGACTGCAACCTCGGCGTGCTGGACGGCAAGACCGTCGCGGTCATCGGCTTTGGCAGTCAGGGCCATGCACACTCCGAAAACCTGGCCGAGAGCGGCGTCAACGTCGTCGTCGGCCTGCGCAAGGGTTCTGCTCACTGGGCAAAGGCTTCCGAGTTCGCTGCTACCCACGACAACTTTAAGGTCATGGAAGTGGAAGAGGCTGCCAAGGCCGGCGATGTGGTCATGATGCTGGTTCCCGATGAGCTGTGCGCCGACATCTACAACAAGCAGGTTGCTCCTTATATGACCGAGGGCAAGGCTCTGGCCTTTGCACACGGCTTCAACATCCACTTCAAGACCATCACCGCTCCCAAGAACGTGGACGTCATCATGATCGCTCCCAAGGGCCCCGGTCACATCGTGCGCCGCCTGTACACCGAGGGCGAGGGCTGCCCCTCTCTGATCTGCGTGGAGCAGGACTACACCGGTAAGGCCAAGGACATCGCTCTGGCATACGCTTCCGGCATCGGCGCAGGCCGTGCAGGCATCCTGCAGACCACCTTCAAGGAGGAGACCGAGACCGA
>CDZW01049030.1_pt1 | contig 13472 bp, 8 predicted proteins | sample 557511 | NCBI WGS metagenome assembly CDZW01 (sample SAMEA3182067, study PRJEB8094) | gut metagenome | biome: human; feature: gut; material: Stool; isolation source: human stools | place: Canada | collected 2013-03-05 | reverse complement strand
ATAATATATATATACTTACTAATGATTTTATCAATGATGAGCTTATAACATTTCTTAGGGATGAAGTGGGAAATACAGCACTTGCCCAGAGATTAACCATAATGAAAAGTAATAATGAGCTGTTGGCAAGTATGCTTGTCACAATACTTAAATCAGTTGATTATTATTCTTTGGAACAGATTGAAAAGATAAGCGAAATACTGAATACGCTTGATAATCAGAATGCTTATGAAAGACTTGGATTAAGAGGGGACAGTTTTCTTTCTAATGAGTGCTTCTATAAGGCGGTTGACTGTTATAAGCAGATTATAGATGAATACAGCAATGCTGCCCCGGCAGCGTTCTTAGCAGGTGTGTACCATAATATGGGTGTTGCACTTGCAAGAATGTTCTTATATAATGAGGCTTCATACAGCTTTATGAAAGCATATGAGATAGGACAGCATAAGAATTCATACAAGTGTTACCTTGCGGCAAAGTGGTTTATGGATAAAGACGGAAGTGTTATTAATGAAGATGTGCCAGAGGAGGAGTATATCATAAGAAGAAAGATAGAACAGCTTATGGATAATGCTGCGTATCAGGACGAGATTAGAAAGCTTAATGACACAGAGAAGTATAAAAATGCAGGAGATGTGGCAGGGTATCATAAAGTATTAGATGATATTCTTACCAATTGGAAACAGGATTATTATAAATATACTGCGAGGTGATAAGACAAGTGGGATTATTCAAATTCTTAAAAAATAATTATGACAGTGATGAGGATTTAAAAGACCTTGAGGAGCTTGTGTATGAAGATGAGAATGGATTTAGAAATAAACGTTCTATTAATGATATGATACACAGCTATCAGGTGGGTTCGTATACTGGCAGTAATCATAATGATGATCTGGAAGAAGAATTATATAAGACGGCTGGCAGTGATGCATCTGCTGATGAATTCAGAGGGCTGACAGAAAAGACTAAGAAACAGCAGGCAGATGTGTTAAAGGAAGAAGAAAAATATGACCACCTGCTTAACAGTATACAGGCACAGACGCTTATAAGAACAGTTGATAAGGTTAATCTTGGCGGAGCGGTCAATAATACGCAGGATAATCTTGAAGAGGTTGACACGGCAGGATTTACAGGCTCAGAGGTTGGGAGCTTTGTTAAAAGCCAGTGTGATATTATGGAGGAAGCTTCAAGATATATAGAAAATGCCAAGGTAGAATATGACAGTGTAACTGATTATTATGAGGATATACAAAGAATCGAGAATGCACCGGAAAATATAAAGCTTAAGCTTATGTATGCGGCAGACCGTGTTGATAATCTGTCGGTTGACAGGCGTATTTTTAAATCACCGGAGAACAAGCTTTCCAACAAAGTGTACCGTATGATGGAATCTTATGAGGAAGATTTTCCAGAGGCACTTGTAAAGCTGAGGCACGATGAAGAAGATTACAATACAGTATTAAAGAATGTAAGAATGATTAAGGGTGAGAGGTCAATGTATCGTATAGAGGCAAATGACCTTGTGAAAAAACAGCTTAGAATTAAGAAGTATTCAGTACTTATGCTGGCACTTCTTGTAGGGGTGTTTGTTATATTTCTTCTTATATCAGCGGCTTCACCAGATGATGAACACATTGGAATGTTCATAACAGTTGTAATACTTGCACTTACGCTTTCGCTTGGTCTGTTTGCTTATCTTAAATCAACAGAACGAAAAGTGTATGTGACAGAGGTAAAGCTTAATAAAGCAACAGCACTTCTTAATAAGTACAAGATAAAGTATGTAAATGCTGTAAATGTGCTTGAATATGAATATAGCAAATATGCGGTAAAGAGTGCATTTGAGCTTGAGCAGAAGTTTCAGGCATATGTTGAGATGAAAGATGAACAGCGTAAAATACTTGAGATAACAAGTAATCTTAATGAGGCAGAAGCGGAGCTTACAGATATATTAAGACAGCTTGGTGTAATTGATACACATATATGGATAGGACAAGTTAAGGCGATACTTAATCCTAAAGAAATGGTAGAGGTAAGACATAATCTTTCCATAAGACGCCAGAAGTTAAGAGAACAGATAGAATATAATGAATCAAGAATAGAAGATGCAAGAAATAATATTAAAAATGTGACTAAAAAGAATAAGGTGCATGCCAAGGAAGCTATGCAGGTTCTTGAGATTTATGAGAAAAGACATAAGAATAATTAAAATAATACTTGCGAAATATGAGCATTGTGTTACAATTGAGAGTGGTTTTTTGCGAAATGATTAACAATGTGTAAATAGCGCAAGAAGGAGGATAAGATGAAAGAAAGACTTGATGCAATCAAAGAAAATGCGTTGTCACAGATAAAGGCAACAGATTCTCTTGATAAGTTAAATGATATCAGAGTTGCTTTTCTTGGTAAAAAAGGCGAGCTTACTGAAGTTTTAAAGGGTATGAAGGAGGTAGCTCCTGAGGACAGACCTAAGGTTGGACAGATTGTCAACGAAACAAGACAGGCAATTGAAGAAGTATTAGAGGCTGCCAGGAAAGAGCTTGCTGCCAAGAAGAGAGAGCTTCAGATGAAGGCAGAGGTAATTGATGTAACACTTCCAGCCAAGAAAGCTGAACTTGGACATAAACATCCTAATATGCTTGCGCGTGAAGAAATAGAAAAGATATTTATAGGAATGGGATACGAAGTTGTAGAAGGTCCAGAGGTAGAATATGATTATTACAACTTTGAGGCACTTAATATTCCAGCTAACCATCCAGCAAAAGATGAACAGGATACATTCTATATCAATGATAAAGTTGTTCTTAGAACACAGACATCACCTGTTCAGGCAAGAGTTATGGAAAAAGGCAGACTTCCAATAAGAATGATTTCACCTGGACGTGTATACAGAGCAGATGAAGTTGATGCAACCCATTCACCTTGCTTCCATCAGGTTGAAGGTCTTGTAATTGATGAGAACATAACATTTGCTGACCTTAAGGGAACACTTGCAGAATTCGCTAAGGAGTTATTCGGTGAAGATACTAAGGTTAAGTTCAGACCACATCATTTCCCATTCACAGAGCCTAGTGCCGAGATGGATGTAAGCTGCTTTAAATGTGGCGGCAAGGGATGCCGTTTTTGTAAGGGTGAGGGCTGGATTGAAATACTTGGCTGCGGAATGGTTCACCCACATGTATTTGAAATGTGCGGAATTGATAAAGATAAATATACAGGTTTTGCGTTTGGCGTAGGTCTTGAAAGAGTTGCCCTTCTTAAATACGAAATCGATGATATGAGATTGTTATACGAGAATGATACAAGATTCTTAAAGCAGTTCTAATTAATAATAAGTGGAGGATAAGTATGGATACATCTATTAAATGGATAAAGGACCTTGTTCCAGGTTTAGAGTGTACAAATCAGGAATTCAGAGATGCTATGACTCTTTCAGGTACTAAGGTAGAATGTTTTAATGAGCTTGATAAAAATCTGGATAAAATTGTTGTAGGACAGATTGTTTCAGTAGAAAGACATCCAGATGCAGACAAGCTTGTAGTATGTCAGGTGAATGTAGGAAATGAAACTGTTCAGATAGTTACAGGTGCTCCTAATATTGAACCAGGAACAAGTGGACAGAAAGTTCCAGTTGTTCTTGACGGCGGACGTGTGGCTGGCGGACACGATGGAAGTCCACTTCCAGAAGATGGAATTAAGATTAAAAAAGGCAAGTTAAGAGGCGTTGAGTCTTATGGAATGATGTGTTCAATTGAAGAACTTGGTTCATCAAGAGAATTCTATCCAGATGCAGCAGAAAATGGTATTTATATATTTGGTGATGATGCCAAAGTAGGAGAGAGTGCTGTAGAATATCTTGGACTTGATGATACAGTATTTGAATATGAGATTACTAACAACCGTGTAGACTGCTATAGTATCCTTGGTATCGCAAGAGAGGCAGCAGCTACATTCAGAAAGCCATTCAATCCTCCAGTTGTTAATGCTACAGGCAATAGCGAAGATGTTAATGACTATATTAAGATTGAAGTAGCAGCTAAGCAGCTTTGCAAGAGATATACAGCAAGAGTTGTTAAGAATATAAAGCTTGCTCCATCACCAAAGTGGATGCAGCACAGACTTATGACAGCAGGCATCAGACCTATTAATAACATAGTAGATATTACTAACTATGTTATGACAGAATATGGTCAGCCAATGCACGCTTATGATTATGATACAATCGCTGATAAGAAGATTATTGTAAGAACTGCTGCTGAGAATGAGAAGTTCGTTACACTTGATGGACAGGAAAGAACACTTGATTCAGAAGCACTTCTTATATGTGATGGAGAAAAGGCTATTGGTCTTGCTGGTATTATGGGTGGTGAGAACTCAATGATAACAGATGATGTTAAGACAATGCTTTTTGAAGCTGCAACATTTGATGGAACTAATATAAGAAAGTCAACTAAGAAGATTGGTTTAAGAACAGATGCTTCTGGTAAGTTTGAGAAGGGCTTAGATCCAGAGCTTGCACTTGAAGCTATGAACAGGGCCTGTGACCTTATAGAACAGTTAGGTGCAGGTGAAGTAGTTGGCGGTGTTGTTGATATATATGATGAGCCGGTATCTAAGAAGAGAATATCATTTGAACCAGATAAGTATAATGCACTTCTTGGAACAAATGTATCAAAGGAAGATATGTTTTCATATTTCAAGAGACTTGAAGTAGAATATGATGAAGCTTCTAATGAGCTTATTATTCCTACATTTAGACAAGATCTTAACAGAGATGCAGATATTGCAGAGGAAGTAGCAAGATTCTTCGGATATGATAATATTCCTACAACACTTCCAAAGGGTTCTACAACAATGGGTAAGATACCATTTGAGAGAAGTATTGAAGATGTAGCAGGTGAAGTTGCACAGTTCTGTGGATTCTCACAGGCTATGACATATTCATTTGAAAGCCCTAAGGTATTTGATAAGCTTAAGCTTGCGGCCGACTCAGAATACAGAAAGACAGTGGTTATCTCTAATCCATTGGGAGAAGATTTCTCAATAATGAGAACACTTCCTGTTAATGGTATGCTTACATCATTATCAACTAACTATAACAGACGTAATAAGAATGTTAAGTTATATGAGCTTGCAAAGGTATATCTTGCAGCAGATGATGTTAACGAGCTTCCAGATGAGAGAGTTATGTTCACGCTTGGAGCATTTGGAGATGTTGATTTCTTCCAGATGAAGGGTGTAGTTGAAGAATTCCTTGAAAGAATTGGAATGAGAGTTAAGCCGGAATACAATCCAGAGGCAGGAATTACATTCCTTCACCCAGGACGTCAGGCAGAGATTATCTATGATGGAACAAAGATTGGCTATATGGGTGAATTACATCCAGATGTAGCAGATACTTATTCATTAGGCGACAGAACATATATTGTTGTTATTGACCTTTCAATTGTAACTAAGATGGCAAGCTTTGACAGAAAGTTTGAGGGTATTGCCAAGTTCCCAGCAGTTACAAGGGATATAAGTATGGTTATGCCTAAGTCAGTTCTTGTAGGAAAGATTGAGAAGATAATCGAGAAACGCGGCGGAAGCATACTTGAGAGTTACAAGTTATTTGATATATATGAAGGTGCCCAGATTAAAGAGGGCTACAAGTCAGTAGCATATTCAATATCTTTTAGAGCTAAGGACAGAACACTTGAGGATAAGGATATCACACCAGTAATGGAGAAGATATATAAAGACTTAAGTGATAATGGAATCGAACTTCGTATGTAGTGAATATAGAGTGCACAATCTGAATAGAGGATTATTATGGATTTACATGATTTTTATTATGATCTGCCAGAGGAACTTATAGCACAAGACCCTCTGGCAGACCGTTCAAGCTCCAGATTGATGGTTCTTGATAAGAACACAGGAGCTATAGAACACAAGATATTTAGGGATATAACAGAATATCTTAAGCCGGGTGACTGCCTTGTAATTAATGATACTAAGGTTATACCTGCAAGACTTATCGGTGAGAAAGAAGGAACAGGTGCTGCCATTGAAGTGCTTTTGTTAAAAAGACTTGAAGACAGACAGGATACGTGGGAAGTCCTTGTTAAGCCAGGAAAGAAATGCAAGGTTGGTGCAAGGATAGTATTTGGTGGCGGAAAGCTTACAGGTGAGATTATTGATATAGTTGAGGAAGGTAACAGACTTATACAGTTTAGTTATGATGGCATATTTGAGGAAATTCTTGATGAACTAGGACAGATGCCGCTTCCACCATATATCACACATAAGCTTGAAGATAAGAACCGCTATCAGACAGTATATGCCAAGCACGAGGGTTCAGCAGCAGCACCTACGGCAGGACTACATTTTACAAAAGAACTGCTTAAACAGATAGAAGATATGGGAGTGAAGATTGCAAGAGTTACTCTTCACGTAGGTCTTGGAACATTCAGACCAGTTAAGGTTGAGAATATACTTGATCATCATATGCACTCAGAATTCTATCAGGTTGATAAAGAAGCAGCAGATATAATTAATAATACCAAGGCTAATGGTGGAAGAGTTATTGCTGTAGGAACTACAAGCACAAGAACTCTTGAATCAGTAGCTGATGAAAATGGACATATACCAGTTAAGAGTGGCTGGACAGAAATATTTATATATCCAGGTTATAAGTTTAAGGCAATAGATTGTCTTATAACTAATTTCCATCTCCCAGAATCAACTCTTGTAATGCTTGTGTCAGCACTTGCAGGAAGAGAAAATGTTCTTAATGCTTATGAAGTTGCAGTAAAAGAACGTTACAGATTCTTTAGTTTTGGGGATGCTATGTTCATTAAGTAGGCGTTAGATGTTTACAAAGTTACAATTAACTTAATAATATTAATAAATGTGAGTAGTACAGATGATCGCGGCTGCAAGTGTCGAAAGACCGCAGGTGAGGAAAGTCCGGGCTTCGCAGGGCAGGATGCCGGATAACGTCCGGTGGAGGTGACTCCAAGGCTAGTGCAACAGAAATATACCGCCAGTGCTTAACACTTAGTGTTGAGCTTATTGGTAAGGGTGGAAAGGCAGTGTAAGAGACTACCGTGGTATTGGTAACAATACTGGCTATGTAAACCCCATTCGAAGCAAGACCAAATATAAAGCGATACGGCTGCCCGTCGTGCTTTTAGGTAGGTTGCTTGAGCCTGCTGGTAACAGCAGGTCTAGATAGATGATCATCAGTAGTCAGGTCAAAGCCTGGCTGGACATAACCCGGCTTATAGTACTGCTCATATTTTTTTATTTAATAGGAAATTCCAATATAATTTCCTATTAAATAAAAGGCACTATGTGCCAGTTATGCGCACTCGCGTGAAGCTGTAGTTTGTCGCAAGCGACAGCACTCGTCGCGAGAACGTGCTCAGCACATTCTTTTTTATAATAGGAAATGGATGGATAGTAATGAACAATAATGATTATAAAGATAACAATGAGAACTTAAACAGTGAGAACACTGTGGATAATAAAAGCAGCCAGAACAGTGGTCATAGAAGAAGCAATGTCCAGCATACTGGCAGTAATACAGCTAACAATAACAGCCGTCACAATGTAAGAGAGGGCAGTAACAATAATTCAGAACATCACAGCAGCAATAGTAGTGAAGGACACCACAGCCACCATAGCAGTGGGGAACATCACAGCCACAGTGGTAAGAAGAGATTAACAAAACAGCAGAAAAAGAAACGTACTATAACAATTGTTTCAATAGTAGCTGCGGTTGTTGTTATTATAGGAATTATGGGTGTTAAAGGCTTATCTGATGCCAAGGGAATGTTAAAGAATGCTAATGAATTAAAGACAGAGATGAATGATATGCTTGGAGCTGTAAAAGCCCAGGATGCTGAGGCAGCTAATACAGCAGTATTAAAGCTTGACAATACAACTTATAAGATAAGCAAGACATTATCAAGCCCATTGTGGAAGATGGCAAGCCACATTCCGGTTGCAGGAAAGTATGTTAAGTCAGTAGATACACTTATAGGACTTGTTGAAGATGCATCAGATGATATTATAAAGCCGGCAGTAGCAACAATATCAGAATACCCTATGTCAGGTCTTAAAGTAGGTGATGGTTTTAGTGTAACAACAATTAATGCCTATCTTGATCTTTTAGAGCAGATACAGCCAGTGGTTAATAATATGACTGCTAAGATGAACAAGGTTGAACTTCCGGGAAGTATGGGAACAATGATATCTTCTTATAGTGATAAGATAACATCACTTATGAGTATGTACACAGATTATGAAGATTACATTCCATTAATGAAAGCATTTATCGGCGATGGAAGTGATAAGGTATATCTTCTTGCTGCACAGAATACAGCAGAGATAAGAGCTGCAGGTGGTTTCCCAGGTTCAATCGGAACAATAAGGGTTGAAGATGGTGTAATGTCAATTGGAGATTTTAATCCTGTTAATGATGTATTGGCAACATACCCACCAGATGAAGCTAATGTTACAAGAAAAGAATTAAAGATATTTAATGATACGTTAATCTATTCAAGAGATGCAAGTTTTAACCCTGATTTTGAAAGAGCTGCTCAGATATGGGCTTTGGCTTATGAAGCTAAGCACGGTGAGAGCGTTGATGGTGTGCTCTCACTTACACCGACTATTATACAGAAGGTTCTTAGAATATCAGGACCAATTACACTTCCTGATGGAACAGAGCTTAATGGTGATAATGCCGTATCAGTATTACAGTATGAGCTTTATTATAAATATCTTAGTGACAGAGGCACTAATGTTGATTATAATGAAGCTAATGAATATGTTGATGGTCTTTTTGCAGAGACAGCCAAGCAGGCAATGGCAGTATTGGTATCAGGCTTTGATTTTAAGAGAATTAATGAATATGTAGATATGTTTAATGAGGGTGTTGAGGAGAACACAATTATGCTCTGGTTTGTAGATGAGCAGGAAGAGCAGTATGCTAAGGATGCAGGCTGTTCAGGAAATCTTAATGATGACCCGGCTAATCCAGAAGCAGGAGTGTTCTTTAGCTTATATGAGCCTTGTAAGTTAGGCTGGTTCTTAAATATTGATACAGAGATGAGTGAGCCTGTTATTAATGCAGATGGAACAAGAAGCTATGATATTACTGTGACATTAACTAATACAATTAAAAGAAGCAATATAACAAGAGCAGGTGGCTATATTCTTGGTGGATTCGATGGTGGAATAAGAGGATTTGTTCATTTATTCGCACCAGCAGGTGGTACTATAGCTAACTTTGAGACTAATAATGGCCTTAAGATAACAACTGATGAGTATGATAATCTTGAGGTTGGTTATAATGTTGATCTCGTAGTAGAAGCAGGTTCACCACAGGTAATAAAGTATACAGTAACAACAGCAGAAGGCGTTGATACACCACTTAAGATTCGCACAACACCTACATTACAGGCATATAGATAAAACAAGTCAGTATTGAATATTTTAGAAAGTGTTATGAAGGCAGGTTGTAGTGTATACAGCCTGTTGATTATATGGTATATATGAAATAAAAGGGGATGTGAAAAAACTCGATTGAGTTTTTTCACATCCCCAAAAAATGTTCGAAAATTACCCATGGTATATCAGAAGTTTCATTGTCAGCACTTGAAAAATACAATTTCTTTCCATAAGAAAATCTGTAGATGAGATATGTTGACGATTTCGCAACCTGTTTGTAACGTCCGGAAACTTTTTGATACAATACCGTATTAAGTGTATTGTCATTATGCTTTTCCATATAGGTTCTGCCATTTGATTTGAACGTCCGTGATGATGCCTGCACCGTTGTCGTCCTGACATTGGTTATCGCAAAACATCCCAGAACCATAAACAATAACAACAGACATAGTTTCAAATGCTTTCTCTTTGTGTTTTTCATTTTCTTTTTTCTTTTTCGTATTCTTTCAGTTCTTTCAGAGCCTTCTCACCCTGTGGGTAAAGAATGATGATATTAAAGATCGTCATCATTCCGATTCCAACATCACCAAGATCCCACACAAATGTATATGCTGCAAGGCCGCCGATGAACAGCATCACAAGTGCCAGTACTTTGTATGCAGTCTGTGAAGCCCAGTTATCTCCGAAAAGATATGCAACATTGCATCTCGCATAAAAAAGGATGCCCAGAAACGTCGAAAAACTGAATAAAAACAGCGTCGCCGCAATAAAGATCACACCAAAACGGCCAAGATGATGTTCCATTGCTGTCTGCAGAAGATCCATTCCGGAAAGTCCTGTAACTTTTTCTTCCGGCGCAAGCAGCATGATAAATGCTGTACAGCTGCAGATCACGATCGTATCCACAAATACCCCGAGCGCCTGTACCAATCCGGCTTTGACCGGCTGGTCACATTCTGCCGCTGCTGCCGCACACGGAGCAGATCCGGAACCTGCTTCATTCGAAAACAGTCCACGTTTGATTCCATTCATTAGGACTGCGCCAAAACCGCCGGCTGCTGCCTGTCGGAATCCAAATGCTTCCTCAAAAATTCTTGCAAAAACACCCGGTAAACTTCCAAGATTCGTCACAATGATCAGAATCGTGATTGCAAAATAGCATACCGCCATGACCGGCACTACCATATCCAGGATCTTAACTGTCGCATCTTTACGAAGCACTATCACAGCAGCCACAGCAACAAGTACTACCGTCATATAGATCGGCGGAATGGAAAATGCATTTTTAAATGAAGAAACAACAGAATTGCTGATCACTTGACTGATACCGCACCAGCAGATCAGACCGGAGATTGCAAACAACACAGAAATCACCACTTTGTTTCTCTTTTTCTTTTGTTTTTCTTCTACATATGCATGAATATAATACGCCGGACCGCCGCGGTAACCTCCGTACAGCGGATCTTTTTCTTTATAAAGCTGTGCCAGTGTCGCTTCAATAAAAGCTGTTGATGAACCGATAATTGCCGTCACCCACATCCAGAAAACCGCACCGGCGCCGCCTGCCGAAATTGCCGCAACAACACCGACCAGATTTCCCATACCGACACGGGTTGCCGTCGAAACGATCAGTGTCTGAAATGAAGACAGACTGTTTTTTTGTTGTTTCTTCTCAACCAGTGCCTGCACCATATCCGGGAACAGGCGAATCGGCAGAAAACGCGTCCGAACCGTAAAATAAATTCCTGTAGGAATCAGTAATATAATCAGAAGCGAAATCCCCAGAGTGCTGCCGCCCGGCAGTGGAATCTGCACCAGATCTCCCCACAGAAAACTATATACTTTCTCAATCAGAGTAACTATCATACTTTAAACCCTCTTCCATACTCACAACATCCGGGATACATGCTGCTCACGTCATCTACAACAGCCTGATTCCCGGACAAATTCCATAATAGTATAGCCCATATTAACCCTTAAACGCAAGTACTTTTAAGGTTTAAAGTCAAAAACTTTAAATAATTAAATCTTTCAACTATGTTTGAAGCCTACAGCATCGTTTAACATGGAATTTCATCAAGTATTGTTTGCATTATCTAAATACCATTGGTTCACTGGTAACTAAGTATGTACCGGATTATCTGAATGAAATCGTTAAGCAGCTAGTACTTTTATGGGAACTGGATACAAGTACATTTGTTTACGGAAGTGGAAAGCGAAAATCCAAAGAACAGCGTCATTATGAACACTTGACTTTCGGAATTATGAAAAACGACCGTTGGTACAAGAAAATTGTCCGAAGAGGTATTCATTCAGTCAAACTGGAAGTTTTACTTGTGGCGATAGGCCACAATCTATATAAATATCAGAAAAAAAGATGAGAAACAGAACTGCCGCATAGATTCAAAAAAAGAATTTCTATGGGGTAGGGGAAGTGCGCTTTCTTTGCGCATGATTTCAGTCATTTATACACAACAGGTACAAAAAGGGAGATGCGAAAAAACTCAATCGAGTTTTTTCACATCCCCTTTTTACTATATAATCAGAAGATTACATTAGAACTTTAAGCTTATATAATAAAGCTGTACGAATGTTGTATTGGGGGGATATTATTTACCAGTATATTTCTCTTCACAGTATTTACATCTGTATACCTGCTTAACAGGGTCAGAAAGAACAAATACATGGTCAAGACCCTGTTCAATAGAAGTAATACATCTAGGATTCTTACATTTGATAACATTAGTAATCTGCTTTGGTAATGAAAGTGATTTCTTATCTACTATTTGTCCGTCTTTAATAATATTAACAGTGATATTATGATCGATAAATCCTAATACATCTAAATCAACAAGGTCAAGTCCGCCCTCAATCTTGATAATATCCTTTCTTCCCATTTTACTGCTTCTTGCATTCTTGATAATAGCAACCTGACAGTCGAGTTCGCCAAGACCAAGGTTATTATATATCATCATTGATTTGCCGGCTTCAATATGGTCTAGTACAAAGCCTTCATTAAGTTGTCCTACATTTAACATAATTACCCTCCTATATTTACTTGTTATTAAGACCAAGAAGTGTCATAATAAGAGCCATTCTTACATATACACCGAATTGTACCTGTTTAAAGTAAGCAGCTCTTGGGTCATCATCTATATCTACTGATATTTCATTAACACGAGGAAGTGGGTGAAGAACATACATATCCTCTTTTGCAAGAGCCATTTTTGACTTATCAAGTATATAGAAATCTTTCATTCTGAGGTATTCATCTTCTGAGAAGAATCTTTCACGCTGAACTCTTGTCATATATAATATGTTAAGCTCAGGCATAGCATCTTCTAGGTTTTCCATTTCAATGAATTCAGCCTGGTTGGCTTTTAATACATCATCTCTTATATAATCAGGTATTCTTAATTCCTTAGGAGATATAAGCACGAATTTGACATTTTTATATCTTACGAGTGAATTGATAAGTGAATGAACAGTTCTTCCGAACTTAAGGTCACCACAAAGGCCTATTGTAAAGTTGTCAAGAGAACCGCGGAGTTCCCTTATAGTCATAAGATCTGTAAGTGTCTGTGTTGGGTGCTGGTGTCCGCCATCACCTGCATTGATTACAGGTATAGAAGACTTGCTTGCTGCAACCATAGGAGCACCTTCTTTTGGGTGGCGCATGGCACATATGTCTGCATAGCAGGAAATTACCCGTATAGTATCAGCCACGCTTTCGCCCTTTGATGCTGAACTTGAGTTAGCAGAAGAAAAACCTAATACAGACCCTCCAAGATTGAGCATTGCTGCTTCAAAACTAAGACGGGTTCTTGTACTAGGTTCATAAAATAAAGTTGCTAACTTTTTACCATCACATACATGGCTGTATTTTTTAGGATCTTTAGAAATGTCTCTTGCAAGATTAAGTAAATCTTCAAGTTCTGTGACACTTAAGTCTAGTGGACTAAGTAAATGTTTCATTAATTGTTCCTCCACAAGTATATATTATTGTGCTCTTGGCACTCTGTTATATATATTAC
>CDZW01034400.1_pt1 | contig 13533 bp, 10 predicted proteins | sample 557511 | NCBI WGS metagenome assembly CDZW01 (sample SAMEA3182067, study PRJEB8094) | gut metagenome | biome: human; feature: gut; material: Stool; isolation source: human stools | place: Canada | collected 2013-03-05 | reverse complement strand
GACTGCGCCATCAACATCAAGCCCACCGAGGACGAGCTGGTCGAGATCTGCCGCGAGACCGTCGAGTGCGCGAAAATCTTCGGCGTCGATCCCAAGGTCGCTTTCCTGAGCTACTCCACGCTCGGCTCCGGCAAGGGCGAGGACGTCGACAAGATGCGCAACGCCTGCGAGAAGGCCAAGGCCGAAATGCCCAACACCCCCATCGGCGGCGAGTTCCAGTTCGACGCGGCGGTCTCCCCCGTCGTCGCCAAGACCAAGCATATCTCCGACAGCGTCGGCGGCCACGCCAACACTTTCATCTTCCCCGACATCAACGCGGGCAACATCGGCTACAAGATCGCCCAGCGTCTCGGCAACTTCGACGCCTACGGCCCCATCCTGCTCGGCCTGAACGCCCCCATCAACGACCTCTCCCGTGGCTGCAACGCGCAGGAGGTCTATTCGATGGCCATTATCACTGCTGCTCTGGCATAAGCCCCCGAGCCATCGGATCGACCGGGGCCCCGCCAACGGCGGGGCGGCGCGGCAGCGCCGTGAATCCAATCGAGCATACAGCAGACAAGGCGCAGCCTTGCGCTGCTATTCGATGGCCATTATCACTGCCGCTCTGGCATAAGCGAAATAAAACTGCACAGCAAAGAGGAGCGCCAAGCGGCGCTCCTCTTTTTCTTATTATCTGTGGCTTCTGTCACTCTTCAGCAGATTGAAACGCTTACTCGCTCTTTCCCGCATCTCTCAGCTGACCCGCAAGCAGGACGAGCAGGAACACCGAAAAAATTTTCGTAAACTGCAAAAGCGTGTCCATTTTGCCCTTGAGTGTGTAGATCAGGCAAACCTCTATAACAAATACAAGAAGCATCGTAAGAATGATCGTTCCTTTTCTTTTCATGTTTCCTCCGTTTGCGGTCTCCGGTTTGTTTCCTGCCTCGAAGCCATTCTACCACACTCCCATACAAAAGCGGTTTTGTCGTCTTGGCGTTATCTCGGCCTTCTGCGATCGTGCTCGGCGTAGTAGGCGCGCTTGCTCCCGAGCATCTTCTCGTCCGCCTCGCGGACCAGCTCTCTTAGCCCGTTTGCCGCCTCGCAGACGGCGATGCCGTAGGAGATGCTGTAGCCCTGCGCGGCAAGGCTTTCAGAAACCGCCCGCATCCGCGCCTCGTATTCCGCCTCTGCCGCCGGCGCGGGAAACACGACGAACTCGTCGCCGCCGACGCGGTAGAGATCGTCCCTCGGAAACTGCTCCCGCAGACGCTCTGCGACCGCGCGCAGCAGCTGGTCGCCCGCCTCGTGACCGCGCTCGTTGTTGATCTCGTGCAGGTCGTTCGCGTCGATATAAATGCAGGCGGCCGGAGCGATGACGCGCTGGTCGCTCTTGCGCAGACACTTCTCATAGGCGACACGGTTCATCAGGCCCGTGCCCTGGTCCGTAATGCTCATACGGTAAACGCCGCGTCGCGCCGAGATCAGGTACCAGCTGATGTAGGCAAGATAGCTCAGCAAAATCGCGCCGACGATGACCGACATCAGGTAGAGGATCTTCACCACGCCGCGCGTTCCCGCCAGCGCGTCCTGCTCGCTGACGCCGAGAACGACGCTCCAGTTGTTGATGCCGACCGGCTCGTAGTGCAGGTAGAGCGTCAGCCCCGTGGAGCGGGATACGGTGCACATATCGCCGCCGATGCCGTTGGGGATTTTTTTCATCGCCTCCTCGTAGGTGTAGCCCTTGAGCATTTTGCGGCCACTCAGGTCTGAGAGATTGCCGAGCGAGTCATGCCAGGTATCCAGCAGGATGTCGCCGGTATTTCCATCCACGATGAGAACGAAGGCGTTGCCGCCGTAAAGGTCGGTCTTGTAGCTGCGCGAGAGCTCCTGCAACGGCACCATGCCATAGAGGATGGCGATGGTCTCGCCGTCGCGCTTCACCGGCGCGACGTTGCGCACCACCAGCTTTTCCGGCGCAAAGTAGCTTGTCACGCGGTCTGAGATGTACGCGCCCCGCGCCGCCTCTGTTTCAAAATCAAATGCGCCGGAAACGTCGTAGCGGGCACCGTCGGTCAGCAGCAGTGTGCCGTCGGGTCGCAGCAGCGCGACGGTGGAGACAAAGGTCTTATCAAGGCTGAAGGTGTTCATGATGCGCAGCACAGAATCCAGATCGTCCTCGTCCTGCCCCGCGATCAGCTCCGCCATGGCGGAGAGGATGGTCTGGTCCGTGCGTGTGGCATTGTTGATGTCCTTGGCAAACTGCTTTGTTGCGGTCGTCAGCTCATCGAAGGAGCGCTGTGTGACCTCCTCACCTGCGCGCTTTGCGCAGACGAAGACCGTACCCGACAATACGATCGCGCTGAACAGCGTGATCGCCAGCATGACACGCGAACGCGTTTTGTTTTCCATTTCTTTCTCCTTACTGCTCTGTCAGCTCGCGCAGATAGCGCTCCGCCTCCCGCTTCGGCAGGACGCGCGAGAAATAAAAGCCCTGAATGAAGTCACAGCCCGCCGCAAGCGCAATATCCAACTGCTTCTTTGTTTCCACACCCTCAGACAGCGCTCGGATACCCATGCTGTGAGCAAGCTGCACCAAACCGGCAAGCAATGCCCTTCCGCGCTCCTCCTCCGCATCGAGGAGGATGCTGCGGTCGATTTTTACATAGTCGAACCGGTAGGTACACAGATCCGAAAGCGAGGAGTAACCGGCACCCATATCGTCCAACGCGATATGAAAGCCCAGCGCGATCAGACCGTTGAGCGTTTCCGCTGCTGCGCTCCGGTCATGCACAAGGCAATCCTCCGTGATCTCGATAATAAGGCAGTCATGTGAAAAGTCATACTGCTCCGCGATCTCACGCACACGCGGCAAGGTCCGCTCGTCCGAGAGCGACTGGCGCGTAAAATTACAGGACAGGCAGAGCTTCTCCAGCCCCTCGCGTCTCCATGACTGGAGCTGCGCACAGGCGCAGCGGAGCATATAGAGATCATGTTCTGTGACCGTACCGGCGCGGATCATCAGGTCGATGTACTTGGACGGCGGCAGCAGTCCATCCTCGGGGCTTTGCCAGCGGGATACGGTCTCCGCACCGATGATCGTGCCGCCGCGATCCACCACAAATTGGAAGTACGGCTCAAACTCGCCCTTGGCGACAGCCTCCGCCGTGCGGCGGCGCAGCCGGTCGAGCTGCTCGCTTTCACCGACCATACGCTTATTGCCGAACGCGCAGAGCATACCGTGACCGAACGCATAGGCGCAGCCCTGCCGCGCGCTATAGAGCGCGGCCTCGCCGCTGTAGTCCGGGTTTTCCTCCAGCGAGCAGATGCCCGCGCGGAACGCGCCGGCATATTCGGCGCGGAAGCCCGCAAGGTAGCCGTCCAGCCCGCGGATAAGCCCCTCGGCGCGCTGCTGTGCCGCCTCGCGGCTGCTGCGTTGGCACACCAGGGCGAACATTCCGCGCCCCACACAGGCAAGGTAATCTTCGCGGGCGCAGCCGCGCCGGAGAAACTCCGCCGCGCGGCAGAACAGCTCCTCGCGCTCCGCCTCGCCGCAGCGATGCTCCAGCGAGGGCATATCGCAGCCGATGCAGATGACATAGACGATGCTTCTGAGCGGGGCGGGGAGCAGCGTTTCCACGCAATGCAGATAAAAGCGGTCATTCCCGATGCCGTAGCGCGGATCGATGAGGGCGTTGGTCTTTTGCTCGGCACGCTTTTTTCGCGCAAAGACTATCAGCGCGACCGCCGCGGCAAGCATCGCCGCGATCAATGCGGCGAGCGTAATGAGCCACCTGGTACGGTAGGCTTCCGCGCCGCTGCTATTCGTATAGTCTGCCAGGACGCCGATGCTCTCCGCGCCGGAGAGATTCTCCAGCGCTTGTGCAAGCGCGCCGGCCAGTTCCGGCGTGAGTGCGTTGGTAAAGCCAACATATATCGCGCGCTCTGCGCCGTCATGTTCTATCGTGCAGAGCAGCACTTGACGGCGCATCGCGCCGCTGTCGACCGCGCCGGAGGGATAGGCGGAAATAATGTCCGCCTGCCGGTTCTCCGCCTGCTGTGCCTGCGTTGTGTTCTTGCTGTACGGAAGATAGACAAGATCGTGCCCTGTCTGCTCACTCAGGCGCTCGTACAGCTCCGGCAGCAATCCGACATAGCATTCTCTGCCGCGGTCATAGGACTCGATGGGATAGAGATCGGCGTTTCCCGAGATCAGAAGCGTCTCCCTCGCGCTTGCATCCGGCATACAGCACAGCAGCGCTCCGATCGTCAGCACGGCGCAGAGCGTGATTCCCAAGAGCTTTTTTCGGCGCACAGGCGGCACCCCCCCCCTTTATTTCAAATCGATCTTGCGGCGCTCGATGCGCCCCCAGCTGAGCTTTTTCTTCCTATAGCCGATAAAGGCCGTGCAGCGCACCCATGCGAGAATAAAGCGCAGGAACACCAGCTCAAAGAGACACAGACAGACGGCCTTGAGGCCGTCGCCGAACGAGAGCGTGAGGTCCGCCGTGTAGATGCGCGAGAAAAAGGCGGTAAGCGTCAGGACCGAGCCGAACACGGCGTAGATCAGGAAAAAGAGCAGCATAAACGGGACGTTGATCAAATCGAACCACCACGCGAGCACCATTGTAAAAACGCCGAATATCTCAATAAACGGCGAAAGCAGCTCGTAAATGAGGAAATAGAGATAGGATACAAAGCTCACCGCGCCGAACCTGTGATTGGAAAACATGACGCGATGCTTATACATACTCTGGAACAGGCCCAGATGCCAGCGCTTGCGCTGCTTGCACAGATCGCGCAGCCGCTCGGGCGCCTGCGTCCAGCAGATCGCGTCGGATGCGTAGCGAATGGCATAGTCGATGTTGTTGACCGTGCAGTATTCGTGCAGCTTGACCACAAGCTCCATATCCTCGCCCATCGTTCCGCTGTCATAGCCCCCTGCCGCGATGACGGTATCCTTTTTGAACAGCCCGAAGGCGCCGGAAATGATGAGCGAGCCGTTGAAGCGGTCAAAGAGAATGCGGGAGGCAAGAAACGAACGGTCATATTCCAGCACCTGCATGAAGGCGAGAATATTGCGCGGCAGCCGGTAATGCTTCACCCGTCCGTTTTCCAGCTCAACATCGTTGGAGATGCGGACGATGCCGCCCACCGCCACCACATTGCCGTTTTCCAATATCGGCTGGGCGATGCGGCGCAGAGAGTCGTACTGCAGAACGGAGTCCGCGTCCATGCAGATAAAGTACGGGAAATTTGCGGCGTTGATGCCCATGTTCAGCGCGTCTGCCTTGCCGCCGTTCTTTTTTCGGATGAGCGTCACCGCTACCTTCTGTGCGCGTGTCTCATAGACGTATTCCTCGCGCTGACAGTTGATCTGTCGGCGAATGGGCCGGTGAACAAGGTGCATATCAAATGTCTCGGCCAACACCTCCGAGGTGCGGTCCTTCGATCCGTCGTCCACCACGATGATCTCATAGGAGCGGTAGTCGAGCGCAAGCAGTGAGCGCACGGTGTCTGCCACGGTGACCTCCTCATTGTAGGCGGGAACGATGATACTGATGGGCAGGTAGTAATCCGAAGGCAGAATGCTTTTGAGCATTTCCTGCCGGCGGTGCTTGTACAGCTCAAGTGAGCCGACGACGACCGACAGAAACAGAAAGGTCGAGTAGCCGATCAGATAAGCGATAAAGAAATAGCCCACCCACTCAAGAAACAGCTTTATACCGTCGTACATACTGCGTCCTCCTTTCGCTCCTCCAGCTCCCGCACATCAAAGCGATAGCGCAGGATCTCGGAGGCGTAGCGGTCGTGCCCCTCGATCACGTCGATCAGATCGCGGTAGCCGAAGCCGAGCTGCTCCAGACTTTTTGACGCGTTGAAGCGGATATACCAGTTGGGATGATAGAGGTTCCTCTTCAGCACCGCCGCAGTCTCCGCTCCGGGATAGCTCGCCAGTACAAAGGACGCAATGGCTGCATACTCCCAGCGCGCGTTTTCCGAGGGCGTCGCATAGCGCAGCAGATCGGCGTAGGCGGGCGGATAGGGATAGCGGCCAAGATAGCGCAGACAGGCAAAGCGCACCTCGTCGTCCTGCGCGGGATCGTTGAGGAGCGCGTGTATTTTCTCGCAGTATGCGCCGGAGGAAAAGCGGAAATAGTTGAGCAGCGTCACCTGCATCCACGGCTGAAACGCATCAAACGCCTCCCAAAGCGCGTCGGCAAGCTCCCATGTGTCGCCCGTGTAGTTCAGCAAGCCGTCGGAGAGGAGCTTGCTGTGATAATAGAGGCTGCTTGCGTCGATGATCCGCAGCGCACGCACAAGGACGGCGGGATCGCCCGCCGTGTAGAGCGCCTGCATGGCATTCTCGCGGCAGTAGATGCTCGATTCATGCAACAGGTCGAGCAGCATCGTTTTCAGCGCCTCGTTCTCCTTCCCGTCGAGCAGCCGGTATTTCCGGATGATATACGGAAAATACGCCGCCTCGATCTCATCGCGGCGGCAGTAATCCTCTGCCAGCGTGATCGTCACACCGTTAAGCGCCGTCAGATAGGAGCGGGTCAGCTCTGGCCGTCTCACGCACAGGCGCTCCAGCGCGGCGTCAAAGGCCGCCATGCCGTTCACGCGGCGCAGTCTGCGCTCCATGAAGCGCAGATGCCTCTCGCTGACCGCTCCGGTCTCCGCGAGACGGTCAAGCTCCCGCGAGACCGTCAGCTCAAGGCGGATGCCGTCGCGGAAGGACCGATGCTCCCTGCGCCGCGAAAGGAGCGCCGTTGCAATGTTAAAGAGGATCATGCCGGCGCACATACCGAGGTAGATGTAGATCAGAATTTCAACAGGCACCGGCGCTCTCCCCTTTCTTGTGTGTTTTACTGCCAGAGCTTTTGCAGAATGTAGTACGAGGGCTTGAGCCGCTCGTGATAGCTGACCGTATTGCCCCAGCCCTTGAGCGCGGCGGGACAGAGCGCCGCGCGCCCCTCGTCCTCACCGTCTGTCAGGCCCAGGTACATCGTGTCGATGGTGATGTAGTCCACACCGTAGTTTTCATAGTAATCGTCGTGGATGGTCATGCGCGAGGGATCGGCAAAGTTCAGAAGCTGCCAGGGCAGCTTCAGCTCCACATAGTCGCCCGCAAAGATAAAGTCTGCCAATGAGTTGAAATCGGGCGACGACGGGTTCGCGTTGCCGTAGGCAAGATCGCCCGTCTCGTAGGTCTCAGAGCTTGCCTGCCAGTTTCCGGTGAGCAGCGGCGTCGCCGTCTGGAGCATCAATTCGATGGGCTTGAACAGCGGCGTGTCCGCGTCGGGCGGGTCAAGGTAGGCGTCCGCGTCGTGCGTTTCATGGTAGAACATGGCCCGCAGCACCTCATAGCGCTCCTGCACCAGGAGGCGGCTGTTGTCCCTGCCGTCGATGGCAAGGACGAAATCAACCGCGCGGTCAAAGCGCAGGCCATAGTTTTTGCAGTAGGTGCTGCCGGTCTTCGGCGTGGTGTCGATGGGGATAAACATCCGCTTTTCCCCGTTTGCAAAGCCCTTCTGATAGGCCAGAAGGTAGATATAGCGCTCATCGTACTTCATGGAAAGCGCTCGCTCGCCCGTGTCGAAGAGTTTATCCTCCTCCGTCCACTCCGAGAGGCCGCCGTCCACATAGCAGACGCTTTCCTCCTCGCCGGGGTCGAAGGAAAGCAGACCGAAATACTGCTCGTTGGTCTGATAGTCGCTCCAGTACGGCGTGCGCTGGAGATTCACCGCGTGCATGGTGTTCCAGGTGCGCTTGAACCATTCGTCCTGCCAGGTAAACACACAGCCGCCCGCGCAGCCGGACGTCATAATATCCTCCCAGCATTCCGCAAGGGCCTGCCCCTGCTCCTGCTCGGACATGTGGCCCTGATTGCGGCCGGTGTTCTGGTCCCTCTGCGCCATGCCGCGTCCCGTAGACACACCGAACTCGGAGATGACGACTGGCATTGTATGATGCCGCCGCAGGGCGCGCAGATAGGCAAGGTAGGTGTTCACCGCGCCGGCCCCATCGTAAAAGTCCTCCTGCCGGAGCAGCTCGCTGATGGGCGTGCCGGGACCGGTCTCCACACGAGAGATGACGGCCTTGCCGTCCCAGATGGGCGTGCGGTCCATCACCGCGGGGTTGAGGCTATAGTTGAGATAGTCGGGATAGTAGGGATAGACATGATAGGAAACGAATTGCCCGGCAAGAAAGGCGTCCTCCGCACGGATATGCTCCACATCCACCTGCGCGCACTTCATAAAAAAGGTCGTGATATCCTCCGGATAGAGGAACGGATCGGTGGTCGGCCAGTTGGAGAAGGCGACGAGCCGCTGGCTCTTATAGCGGCGGCTCTCGTATTCAATGATCCGGTCGCCCGCCTGCGCCAGCATGGACTCAAAGGCGGAGGCGTCCTCCGTCGCGGAGAGATACGTTCCCTGATAGGGCGGCAGATCGGGGTATTTGTGGTTGGTGTAGGTGACGGTCACATCCTCCCACTCCACACCGAGAATATAGCCGATGACCCAGCGGGAAACATCCTTATTGTAAAAGCCCGATCCCGTGCCCCGCCCGAGCGAGATCTTCTTGTTGCCGTGCAGAACGTCGACCAGCGTGCGCCCGTCCTCGATAAACGCATCGAGAAAGTCCTTATCGTAGGCGTCGCGGTGGGAATTCTGCACATAGTCGTTGACCCACACGCCGTGGATCAGCCAGAGCGGCTCCTCGCCGTTCTCCTCGCGCAGCGTGTTGTATTCATAGAAGGCATTATAAAAATCGTCATGCAGCGTAATGTAAACGCGTACGGTATTGGCGCCCATCTCCTGCATCTGCCCGAACCAGCGCAGGTAGGTCTCCCTGTCGATGGCGTAGTCCGTCGCCCACTCGCCCGGAAGGCCGACGCCGAGGTTTACGCCCTTAACGATAAACGGCTCAGGACCGCTGCCGCGATCCATGTAAATGCTTTGCGTATCCGTGGTCATAAAGGCCGTCACCGGCTCGTCCGGCTTCAGGTCGATGTACCATCCCAGCCGGTAGCGCGCCGTGTCATAAGCAAGATAGAGCAGGATCAGAGCGGAAAGCGCGATGATAAATTTTTTCACGGCTCCGCCCTCGCTTTCTCAGTGGTTGAATTTCTTATTTTTGGATTCGTGGCTGTATTGGCGCAGAATGTCGATGTGCTCATCCATCCACGCGCCGCGCTCCGTGCAGAAGCGCTTCATCTGCGCGACGGCCTCGGTGTGCGTGTGCGGGTTTCGCTCTGCGGGTGAGAGCATATCCTTATCCAGCGCGTAGCCCCAGACGGAGAAATTGCGGTCGACGGCGGGGCCGAGCCATTCCACCACGGCATCCATATAGCCGTTGAGATATGCATCGCTCAGGACACCCTGCCGCAGCGCACGGTAGCGCTTGATCACGGCGTTCATAAAGTCCTCGTCCTTGCTGAGCATATAGTACCAGACATTGTATTGCAGCTCAAAATGCTGCGGCTCTGTGACCGGATGACTGTAGTTGTCACAGGCGGAGTTGAAGTCCCAGATGCACATTTTGTATTTGCCGCGCACATCCCTGTAGATATAGGTGGAAAGCCAGCCCGCATCATAGTTGCAGGTAAACTCGTTGAGGATAAAGTAGTCCACGAAAGAGCTCATGTCCGCCTGCTCCCACCATGCATAGGGCTCGGTATCATAGTCATAGGAGTAGAGTGACTTTTCAAAGTCGGAGAAATCCTGTGCGATCCACGCCGCGCGCTCCGGCGTAAGCCATTTTGTTCCCGGATAGACGATGTCCATATCCTGCAGATTTCGCAGGGCGTATTGGGAGAAGGTCTCGATGTTTTTGACCTCGTTGCCGCTGCCGCGGTCAAGGCGCAGAGCATAGCTCGTCTGCACCGTGTCCTTCGACGGCTCCGTGAGCTTCAAGCGGGCATCCGCGCCGGAGCTGACAGTCTCCGTCATAACATAAAGCCCCTGATACACTCCGTTGAGCAGTACCTCGCAGAAGCGCACATTCGGCGCGTAGTCCATGATCTCGCCCGCAAGATTGTACCACATATAATTGCGGATGAGCGTCTTATCGAGATACGGCCCATGCAGCGCCCACTCGTCGAAGGCATCCATCCCCAGCATGGCGACATCGCGCGAGGCCGCACCGTCGTCCGTCAGCGTCTTGACAAGATAGCTGTGCTTATCAAAATAGCGTGAGGAGTTGCCGCGCACTCGAATGTCGATGGTGCTTTGCAGGGTCGGCGCGTCGGCGGGGTGATTGTTGCCCTCGGCGTGATCCACCACCGAGACGGACGCGCGCAGCAGCGTTCCGCCGTCCGCGGTCGTGGTGAAGGTGTCGTTGCTTCGGCTCCCGTCGCCGTCGCGGATGGGCACGCCCGGGATCGCCTCTCCGCCGGTGTCGATGAGAACGAGCGGCAGATGAGAGCAGAGCAGATCTTCTCCGTGGTCGGCACAGGGTGTATAGGCGGGGCGCTCGAGATGCTGATGATAGCGTGGGTGCTCATCGGTCAGCACGGCTGACAGGTTTGTTGCGGATAGGAGGAGCAGCAGCGCACAGGCCGCAAGAGCCATTCGCTTGTATTTCATGTTCGTCTCCGCCCCCCCTCTTTCCGGTTTCTCAGTTCGACACCTCGTCGTTCTGCATGACAAGATTGACATAGTCGATGCTTCCCAGCGAATAGATGCTGCCGGGAATGTCCGGCGTTGTCTGCTCCGCGCGGCGCAGGAGCTTTTGCGTGATCTCGTAGATCAGTTCGACCGTATCCTCCGTCGTGTTTTCCACACGCAGCGTCGCTTTGGCGCGAAAGAGCTTGTAGACCTGCGCCTTGATTGGCTCCTGCTTGCTGCGGTGGCCGCGGATGATGAGCAGCATCCGGTTATCGCTCTTGATGCAGCCGAGCAGCAGGATCACCGCGAAGGTCACGGCGCTACCGATGCAGGCCACGGCATAATCGCCCACGCCGCAGCAGATGCCGACAATGATGGACCAAAAAATATAAACCGTATCGCGCGAGTCCTTGATGGCGGTGCGGAAGCGGACGATGGACAGCGCGCCCACCATACCGAGAGACAGCGCGATGTTGTTGCCGATGACGGTCATGACCGTCCCCGTCAGCACCGCGAGAATGACGAGTGAGGCGTTGAACTTGCGGCTGTAGATCGTCCCGCGGTGGGAGATGGCGTAGGACAGGAAGATAAAAAAGCCCAGCACAGCGGCAAGGACGATATTGAGCAGAATATCCTCCCACGACATATCGCGGGGTGTGGTAAAAAGGTTCAGGATCTGTTGTCTCATGGTGTTTTCCTCCTATAGCCTCGTCTGACATCCGTTTTGGCGGGCAAGCACATATTTGCTGACAGAAAGCTCACTGCGATCCACGCTGTTGATCAGCTCGCGAAGATAATCGAGCAGAAAGCCGTTGTACTTGACCTCAAGCACCACGCAGTACGGATCGAGCACGGGGTTCATGTTCAGCCGCGGCGAAAAGAGGTCGAAGCAGCTCTCGACGGAAACAATGCGGCTGTCAAAGGTAATGCGTATTTTGTTCTCCTTGGCGATAAATGCCTTGCGGTCGTATTCTACGATCGTTTTGGGGCGATAGCACCGGCTGTGCATCAGCGCGTAGCACTCCGCGGCAAAAGACTCCGGATACCGCAGCAGCGGCGCGTAGTCGCCGCGCGTGAGCGCTTGGGCATCCTCCCGTGTCACGCGCAGAGAGCGCTTGAGCTGACTTGCGCCCTGCTTCTGCTTCATCTCCAGCATGGCGAAGTCTGCCGCCGGATCGTAGCAGCGCAGGCGCAGCTTGCGCCGCAGCTCCACGCCCGCTGCCTTTTCGCGGAAGTCCCTGTCGTCGAGCGTATCGAAGTAAAGTGAGCGGACAGGGTAGCCGCTTATGCCGTTGTGCGGGTCCTCGTGCATGACCTGCGCGAGCCGATGGCAGGCTTGCAGCGCCTCCGGCAGCGAGATCAGATATTTCTTTTCCTCGCGGAACACGCGGTTCACCGATGCTCCCTCCTTTCGCAGAGAAAGAAACTGACCGCAGTCCTGCTAAGGCAATACCGCAGCTTTCACTGCGCGGTGTTGCCTTAAGAGTGCGGTCGGTCGATCATAGGGGCTCTCCCACTCAGACATATGGCCCTGCAGCATAGTCTTTCGACGATTTTCCATCTTAAACGATTATACAGGGCTACGCCGCATAAGTAAAATCCTTTCTGGCATTTCCGGCATTTCCGGCATTTGGCGTGTGCCGTCGCTTGTGCGGCGGAAGTCCTCTCGTGCGCGGGAACCGGATAGGATCACCTCACGAAATAATTATATCACCGCCATGAGCAAAACGCAGGAAACGCAGTAATTGCAATGGTTCCCGGCCATGGCTGTTGGACTTATGCCAATGAGGGGATTTTACTTTGTCTTGGCCTTGGACTTCTTCTGCTTGACCTTCTTGGAGTTGCTGCCCTCAGGGTTTGCATCAGGCTCGGGTTTCACTTTGTCATTTGTATCAGCACCGGAAATCCCTGCTTCGGAGAGGGAAGATGTGGGCTGTTCATCCCAGATAACCTGTTCAACTTTTCCCATTGTAGGCTGAGGTTCGGCCTGCTTACTGTCTGTGGCGGGTTCACCAGTTGTATCAGCAAGCAGCTCATCAAGTCGATCCACTACTTCCGCAGGAACAGCAGCCACAGCGGGGAAGATGGAATCGGGATTACTCAGTCCTCCTTCGGGAACTGTGTCTCCTGCGGGTTCTGCTGTGTCTGTTGTGCTGCCTTCACCATGATCTCTGTGATCAGGCCTTCCAGCCTTCTGTACAGCCATTTCATCAACAATGCCAGTAGTGCCGCTGTCAGCATCAGAAATATGGCTATCAGCAGCACCGACTGTGCCACCACTCTCTGCCTGATCTCCTCCAGGAGCATCATCACCGCCGGTTCCACCGTCATCCTCCTTGTCTGTGTTCTCCTTTGTCATGTCGATGCGCCAACCCTTCCGAGTGCCGCTTCCGCGTGCCATTCAGAGTGCCATTCAGAGTACCGGCGGCACACGGAATCTATCCATGACGCGGTTTTTCTCAACCTGCCCCGCAGAAGATGCAAAAAAATCCGGTATCGCTCCAAACGGAACAATACCGGATTTTTGTCCGTTTTCAGCCAATGATGTCTGCAAACGCAGTCACATCAAAGGTTTGCAAGCTTCAAGCCGCTTTGTGAACGCTCAAAAGATCGCTCACATTTCCTTGATCGCAGCCTGCGCGGCGGCGAGACGGGCGATGGGCACACGGAAGGGAGAGCAGGACACATAGTCCAGACCGACCTTGTGGCAGAACTCGACGGAAGCGGGATCGCCGCCGTGCTCGCCGCAGATGCCGAGGTGGATGTCGGGATTGGACTCGCGGCCCATGGTAGCGGCCATCTTCACGAGCTTGCCCACGCCGACCTGATCGAGCTTGGCGAACGGGTCGTTCTCGTAGATCTTCTTGTCGTAGTACGCGCCGAGGAACTTGCCGGCGTCGTCGCGGCTGAAGCCGAAGGTCATCTGGGTCAGGTCGTTGGT
>CDZW01043557.1_pt1 | contig 13819 bp, 6 predicted proteins | sample 557511 | NCBI WGS metagenome assembly CDZW01 (sample SAMEA3182067, study PRJEB8094) | gut metagenome | biome: human; feature: gut; material: Stool; isolation source: human stools | place: Canada | collected 2013-03-05 | reverse complement strand
CCGCCGAACAGGGCGATCAGCACGTCGTAGGTCGTAGGCACGGTACGCGCCAGCAGCTCGCTGCTGTTCGACGAGAGCGGCGAGATGAAGAAATAGACCGTCGAGGTGATGATGGCGACGATGAACATCAGCGCCAGGTTGCGCAGCGACTTCTTGAGCAGTTCGAAATCGTTGATGCCCAGCGCAAGGCCGACACCCATGATCGGGCCCATGATCGGCGAAATGAGCATCGCGCCGATGATCACCGCGGCCGAATTGACGTTCAGGCCCAGCGAGGCGATCATCGTGGCGAAGATCAGCACCCAGAGGTTGACGCCGCGGAACTCCACGCCCTTCGAGACGGAGGCCACGACCTCGTCGCGCTGCGCCTTGTCCTCGTCGAGGCTGAAACGGCCCTTCATAAATTCGCGCAGCTCCCCGAGCCACGCCGAAAACGAACGTTTTACCTTTTGTGTATCGTCTGTACGGTTCTCTTCCATCAATGCGTTTCGATTTGAGTTACTCCTCCCCGTCCTCCCGGACGCGGCGGACTTTGGGTTTTCCGGCCACGACGATCACGAACTCACCCTTGGGTTCGGTCGTGCGGAAATGCCCGAGCACCTCGGCGACGGTTCCGCGCACGGTCTGCTCGAACTTCTTGGTGATCTCGCGCGACACCGAAACCCGGCGGTCTTCGCCGAAAACCTCGGCCAACTGCTCGAGACACCGGACCACGCGGTAGGGCGATTCGTAGAAAATCATCGTGCGCTCCTCGCCGGCAAGCGCCTGCAACTGCTTCATCCGCCCCTTCTTCTGGGGCAGGAAGCCCTCGAAGCAGAAACGGTCGCACGGAAACCCGCTCTGCACCAGCGCCGGAATCAGCGCCGTGGCGCCGGGCAGCGTCTCGACCTCGATCCCCGCCTCGACGCACGTGCGCACCAACAGGAACCCGGGGTCCGAAATGCCGGGCGTCCCGGCGTCCGACACCAGGGCGGCATTGCGTCCTGCGACGATCGCCCCGGCAACCATTTCGACCGTGGCGTGCTCGTTGAACTTGTGGTGCGAACGGAGTTTCTGCTCGATGCCGAGGTGCTTCAGCAGGAACGACGTCGTGCGCGTGTCCTCGGCGAGGATGAAATCCACCTCGCGCAGGACGTTCACCGCGCGCAGCGTGATGTCGTCCAGATTCCCGATCGGCGTAGGTACGATATAGAGTTTGGCCATCGTGTCAGGCAAATTTGCGTTCGAGCAGTTCCATCATAAACTTCGCGCCGTCCGAATTGGGATTCCAGGCGTAGTTCTCGGCAATGTGGATCATGCACTCGTCGAAATCGTCGAAGGCGTTGAGCGTCGCGATCGCCTCTTCATAGGCTTCGCCGTCGCCGCCGAACAGATCGCGGATCAGCAGGAACTTGTCGTTGATGCCGATGGCGTTGCGAAGGTCGGCGACCGGTTCGCCGCGGCGCAGTTCCGAAGCCATGTCGCGCCGCGGAGCGATCGTGTCGGCCAGCGTCTGCACGTCGTGGTTGATCACCTCGCCCAGCACGGCCCCGACAGGGACCGCAACCTCCTTCGCTCCGGATTCGGCCTCCTCCGGCTCGGCGGCGGCAGGCGCTTCCGAAACGGTGACGGGTTCCGCCGCGGACTGCGGCACGGACGTTCCGGACTGCGGCCCGGGACCTGCGGACGCAGGCGCAGCCGCCGGTTCGGGAGTCGCGGCAAACCCGGGACGGACAGTCGGTCCGGGCGTCGCAGCGGGTTCGGGACGGGCAGCGGGTTCGGGACGCTCCGCCGGTCTTTCCGCCGTTTCGGGCCTTGCGGGCTTTTCGGCGGGCGCAGGCGTATCGTAGAGCGACATGATGACGCGCTGTTTGTGACGGTGGCGGACGGTCTCCTCCTCCAGCCCGAACAGCGTGGGCGCGATGTATTGGGGTTTCTCCGCAGGAGCGGGTTCCGGAGCTGGCGCAGGAGCGGGTTCCGGAACGACGACCGGTTCAGCCGCAGCGGCAGGTCCGGGCGCAGCGACCGGCTTCGCAGACGGTTCGGGCACAGCGTCGGATTCAGGCGCAGCGACCGGCTTCGCAGACGGTTCGGGCACAGCGTCGGATTCGGATGCTGCGACCGGTCCGGATTCTCCGGCGACGAATGCGGCTTCGGACGCCGCTTCGGGATCAGGCTCAAATCCGGATTCCCCCTCAAGTTCCGGCTCGGAATCCGACGCCGCAGGCTCCGCCATTCCGGGCGTCTCCGTATCGGGATTCCCCCCGGCAAACACCCCGGCAGAATCGGCCGCGACCGTCGTATCGGGTTCGGAAAACGGCTCTGCGGGTTCCGCCTCCGCATCGAACGCGGGTCCTGAAACGGCATCGGGACCGGGTTCGAACACGGCTTCGTCCGTCGGGTCGAGCGAAAGCACCGCCCCGAGGTCGATGGGCACCGGAGCCGCCGCAGGCTCCGTCTCCGCAACCGGGGATTCCGGAAGGGATTCCACCTCCGTAAAGCGCACCGCATCGTAGAGCGTCCGCAGTTTTTCCAGCGCCAGGTCGCGTTCGAGGGCCGGAATCTCCCCGGAAGGCTCCCAGCCGTCGACAATCGCGGTCAGCTTGCGCAGTTCGGCACGTATCGTCTTCAAATCCATCATTGCGTACTGTTTTGACCTCCAAAGGTAGAAAAAATTTGCGAAAGCCCAGCCATTCCCCGGAACCTTTTGTCCGAAACATCTCCGAACGGGTTTTTCCGGGACATCCGGACCGTCCCGCCGGGCACGGAAAAGGGAGCGGCGGCCGAAGCCGCTGCTCCCTTGCAGCTGTCCCGCACCCGCGGCGTCGGCCGCCGTGCCGGAGAGACGAATCATTCGGTGATCCGGAAACTGCCGCCGAGCGTGCAGTCGGAGTCGTGCCCTACCCAGACATGGTAGTCGCCCGGCTCCTGGCCCCACTTTTTGTCGAGACGCCAGAACGAAAGGTCGTCGGGCGTCAGCGTGAAGGTCACCTCGCGGCTCTCCCCGGCGCGAAGCATGACCTTCCGGAAACCTTTCAGTTCACGAACCGGACGCGTCACACCGGACAGCAGATCGCGCACGTAGAGCTGCACGACCTCCTCGCCGTCGCGGCCGCCCGTGTTGGTCACGCGGACCGACACGCGAACCTCGCCGCCGACGACGGTTTCGGGCGTCAGCACCCGCAGGTCCGAATAACCGAACGTCGTGTAGCTCAACCCGTAGCCGAAACAATACTGCGGCGAATTGGGTACGTCGAGATAGCGCGAAGTGTATTTGTTGGGCTTGCCCGACTCGTCGGCCGGACGTCCCGTGCTCTTCATGTCGTAATGGATCGGAATCTGCCCCACCGTGCGGGGAAAGGTCATCGGCAAACGCCCCGAAGGGTTGTAGTCGCCCGACACGACATCGGCCAGCGCCTCGCCCGCCATCGTGCCCGGATACCAGGTCAGCAGCAGGGCGTCGGCAAGTTCCGCTTCGCGGGCCAGCCCCATAGGACGCCCCGTAACCAGCAGGACGACAATCGGTTTCCCGGTTTGCTTCAAGCTCTCCAGCAGGTCACGCTGCGCGTCGGGCAGCGCAAGCGACGCAAGGCTTGCCGCCTCGCCGCTCTCCCCCGCCTTCAATCCGAGCGCAACCAGCACCACGTCCGACTTCGCGGCTGCGGCCACCGCCTCCGAAATACCGCCTTCGAGGGCCTTGTGCGGGTCACATCCGCGGGCATAGGTCACACGGTCGGCTCCGAAACGCGCCCGCAGTCCGTCGAGAAAGGTCGAGGTCCGACCGGCCTCGGCGAAATGAACCCACGAGCCGATCAGGTCCCACCGGGAATCGGCGAAAGGTCCCACCAGCGCGATCCGGCTCCCCTTTTTCAGGGGCAGCACGCCGCCGCGGTTCTCCAGCAGCACCATCGAACTGCGGGCCACGCGGCGCGCGGCATCGAGATGTTCCGGGGCGTAATAGCACTTCTCGCGCTCCTTCGCCTGGTAGCGGAAAGGATCATCGAACAGCCCCAGGCGGAACTTCACGGCCAGCACCTCGCAGCAAAGGCTGTCGATCAGCGACTCCGGGATACGCCCCTCCCGCACCAGTTCGGCGGCATGGAACAGGTAGGCGGCGCTCATCATGTCCATGTTGACCCCGGCGCGCAGGGCCAGTTCGGCAGCCTGCGCATCGTCGCCCGCCACGCCGTGAGCTTTCAGTTCGCCGATCGTGCCGTAGTCGGTCACCACGAATCCGCCGAAGCCCAGTTCGTCGCGCAGCAGGTCGCGCATCAGCCAGCGGTTGGCCGTGGCCGGAACGCCGTCGAGGTCGTTGAACGAGGTCATCACCGTCGCGGCCCCGGCATCGAGCGCCGCCCGGTAAGGCGGCAGGTAGCTGTCGCGGAAAACCCGCTCGGACATATCGACCGCATGGTATTCGCGCCCGGCCTGCGGAGCGCCGTAGGCGGCGAAATGCTTCACGCAGGCAAGGACCGACGAAGGGTCGGACAAGTCGCCCTGATAGCCCCGCACCATCGCTTCGGCGACACGCGCGCCCAGATAGGGGTCTTCGCCCGCGCCCTCGGAGACACGACCCCACCGGGGGTCGCGCGAAACGTCGCACATCGGCGAAAAGGTCCAATGGATGCCCATGGCCGAGGCTTCGCGGGCCGAAACGCGGGCCAGCGACTCCGCAGCGGCAGGATCCCACGAGGCGGCGACGGCGAGGTTGATCGGGAAGATCGTCCGGAAACCGTGGATCACGTCGGCGCCGATCAGCAGCGGGATGCCCAGCCGGCTCTCCTCGACGGCGATCCGCTGCAACCGCTCGGTCTCCTCGAAGGACTTGATGTTGAATACGCTGCCGCAGCGCCCTTCGCGGACCAGCCGTTCGACGGAAAGTTCCGTCTTGTCGGGTCCCGTGACGGCGCCGCCTCCGCGCTGCTGGACCAGCTGGCCGATCTTTTCGTCGAGCGTCATGCGTTCGACCAGTTCCGCGGCGCGCCGCCGGTCCTGCGGGGTGACGGGCTGCGCCCCGGCGGGATACAGCACGAGGGCCGCCAATACGGTAAAAATGCTATTTTTCATCGGTAAAAGTTTGAAAAGACATGCGAAGGTAATGAAAATACCGCAAAAAAAGGGCTTCGGAACGGAATAAACTCACTCCCGCCCGAAGCCCCCGCGATCGCAGCGGCGTCACTCCTTCACGCAGCGCATGCCGTAGGCTGTGGTCATCTTCCGTTCGTAATAGGTCCCCTCGCCCGTGGCGTCGCCCGCCTTCCAGTCGTACATCGGGAGCGGCTTGCCGCCGGCGAGCGTCGACGAACAATAGGCTGCCGAACGCCCCGGATAGTGGATGCGGCCGTTACCGCCCTTGCGGAACATCGTCGACGGGCCGATGAGGGTTCCGCCCGAATTGAGCGCATACCAGCGGCTGTACGTGTCGCCCGAGTCCTGGTTCTTGGCGGCATTGCCGTCCACGTAGGCAAGCAGCGATTGCCATTCGGCCGCCGTCGGCACCCGGTATCCCACCGGGCAGGGATCGTTCAGCCCTTTGCCGCCCTCGGTCCAGCCTTCGGACATCGCTGCGGACGACCGGGTATAGAACGTCGTCGGATTGCCGTTTGCCGTTGCGGCGGTCATCTCCTCGCCGCTGACCTGCCAGCCGGCGGTGCGGGAGGCGTTGAAAACCACCTCGCGCGTCATCGCGCCGAAAGCATCGGGATACTCCGCATGCCCCTCGTAATATTTGTTCTTCGAGAGGATCTTCGCGCCGATGAACGGCTCCTTGCGGCCCCACTGATAGAACAGTCCGTAGGAGCGGAAATCCTGCACACAGGCCTTCGGATCGGTCGAATGGTATTCGGCCCCGACATTGCGGTCCTGCCAGGCGATACCGCCGACGGTCACGTCCGAAGGCATCTTGTCCACGACCCAGACCAGCCACGACCAGACAACCGCGCCTCCGGCGTCGAACAGCGCAACCAGCCCGCTGCCCTGCTTCGACTTGGCCGCAGTGCAGATGATTTCATTCCGGGAAGCGTCGTAGTCAAGCCCCGAAAGCAACTCTGCGTCGGTGGTCCAGACCCAGTCCGCCGCAACGCCCTTCACATACGCGCCGTCGGTGCGCCGCGCCGGAAACGCACGGGTTTCACCCGCCCGGACCACGACCGTATTCGCTCCGGTCGACCGCTGCACGACGGTCACCTGCTGCGGTTCGACGCCCTCCATTTCGGAGGAGACGGTCAGCGTCGCGCTGCGCGGACGCACGCCCTCGCCGTCGTCGGTCAGCAACAGTTTCACGACCGAACTTTTCGTCCCTTCGGACTGCGACACGGCGCACCAGTCGGTCGCGCCCTCGATTTTCCATGCCACGGATGCACGCAGGTTCAGGGCCGGTTCGCTCCCGGCGCCGTAGACGGTTATATCGGCGCCGTCCTCCGCCAGCACGAGGATCGGCTCGAACTTCTCCTGCGTCACGGTCACGGTGTGCTTCTCTTCGCCCGCGGCGTAAAAACGCACCGCGGTCGTGCGCTCCTCGGGCAGGAAACTCTGGTCGACCGTCAGAACGATCTTCTTCGTGTGCGAACCTTCAGCGACGTTGGTGCGGCACCAATCGTCGTCGCAGGAGACCGTCCACGGCGAATCGGCCGTGATTTCAAGGACGCTGCGCCCTCCGAACATATCGAACGTCACGTTATCCTCGAGCAGTGAAAGGTTGGATTCGGCGACCTCGGGATCGTCGCTGCACGCCGCACAGCAAACGGCTGCCGCGACGGTCAGAAAAAGAAAAAGTCTCTTCATCGTTGAAGTTGTATTTAAGGTTTTGTTCGAATGTCGTATTTACCAGGACACGGACGATTCGTAGGTATGCCCGAAACTGTCGGTGACCCGCACCATGCCGCCCCGCTCGCTGCCCGGATCGACCCGGAACATATGCCACGTATTGGTCGGCGTCCCTCCGCGCACACCCGTCGCCAGCACCTCCTCGTAATAGGGATCGGTGCGCTGCGTCCGCTCCATTGCCACCGCCTGCCCGCCCGAAGCGGGAATCCACTCCACGGCGCTCCAGGCCGTGTCATAACCCCAGACATTGGCATAGACACAGGCCGAATTGGTGCGTCCGGGTGCATAGAGGCGCATCTGCATATCGCGCTTCCCGCCCGCCGGCTTGTAATACCACGAGAGCCGTTCGCCATCGACCTCGACCACGGCATAGCCGCGCGGCGTGCCGTCGCAGTTGACGTCGCCGTTGATGAACAGGTCGCCCGGCGTGCGGGCGATGCAGTGCATGACCTTGCGTCCGTCGTCGTAACGGTAAATGTCATGGTAGTGCTTGTGCCCCCCGAAGGCATGGACCTTATAGGGGCTTATCGCATCGAGGAAACGCTGGAAATTGCGGTGGTTGCGCGCTGCGGTGTTCTTCGTGTGATAGAGAATCGGGCAATGGGACGAGACGACGAGCGTGCTGCCCGCCGGAACGTAGCGCAAATCGGCTTCGATCCAACGGCAAATTTCGTCCGTAAGACCGATCGTATACTCCTCCCCGGCGGTCGGCGCATGGTCGAAAAGGATGTTGTCGAGGAACAGATAATGGATTTTCCCGATGTTCACCGAGTAGTTCGCCGGACCGAAATAACGTTCGTAGCTCTGCAAGGCGAGCGAATCGGTCAACTCGGCCGGATCGTGATCGTGGTTGCCCGGCAGGCTGAAGGTCGTGAAGCCAAGCGTCTCCAGCCCCTGACGGTACTTCGGGAAAAGCGACATATCGTTCCAGACCAGATCGCCCAGGCTGACTCCGTAAACCTCCGTCGGAAGCCCCTGCACGGTTTTCAGCACATCGGGAACGACATGACCGAGATAGGAATCCACCGACGTGTTATCGGCAGCCAGCTGAATGTCGGCCATAACGATCAGCGAATGGCGGTCGGACGGAGTCTTGCGTCGTGTCAGCGTAAAATCGGCCCGGTTGACGGCCTGTTTGCGGTCGATTTTGCGGTAGAACCGCGGACAGCCCTGCGTGGCGGGAATCTCGCAGTCGGCAGGCACGGAGACAAAGACGAAATTGCGCCGCGCGAGGTCGGAGGCCAGATAGTAAATCCCCCGTTCGTCGGTCGCCGTCACCTCCAGGCCGTCGCTCACCACCACCCCGGCAATGCCATTGCCGGCGCTGTCCTTCACGATTCCCTTCACCGTCATTCCGGCCTTATCGGGGATCTGTCCGGCGGTCGGGCCGTCGTCACCGCCGCCCTCCGAGGAGGAGCAGGCCGCCAGGACAAGGGCGGCGAGGCACACCGACAGAAGCCGCATGTAGAATTTTGACATATTTTTTTGCATTGAGGATGCGGAGGAGGCTGAACCTCCTCCGCATCACGGTTATTTCATCTCGACCCGGATGATTACGCTGTTCTTTTCGGGACGCACCTTGCCCTGATCATCGGCCCTGACGGAAAGCGGCAGCACATAGGAGGAATCAATGCCGTCGGCAAGCATCGAAGCGGCATCGAAGCGGATTTCGGCGCGGTCCATGACCCTGTCCCCCGACAAGCGCACTTCGGGGTCGAAGGCGAAATACCTGTCGGGCATCACCTTCAGTTCGAGTCCGTTTTCCACGTTATAGACATCGAGCACGGAGGGGTCGACCACCAGTTTCACGGTGATTCCGTCGTCATTGTAACCGCCCTTGTAAAGATAGAGATCGTAAACGCACGCCTGGCCCGAAGCGGCATCGTATTCGAGGACCTGGAAATCGTTCTTCGGGATGCAGACCATAGTGTCCACCGTCTCGTAGACGACGTAATCGTCGCCGCACCCTACGGCTCCCAGCAGAAGCAGGAGGCATATCGCAAGATTCTTCATCGCAATCGGATTATTAAGGTTAGTAACCGGGATTCTGCACGAGGTTGTAGTTGATATTGATTTCGCTCAACGGAATGGCCATCCAGTAGGTCTTGGGGGATTCGAACGTGCGGACGCCGCTCTCCTTCATCGTGGAGACCCGGTAGAAATCGGCCGCCGTCCTGCCGTCGAGATTCCACGCCTTGGGACGCCGGGACATCGCTTCGCCCGCCTCTTTCCAACGGCGCAGGTCGTGGTAGCGCATGCCCTCCATCAGCAGTTCGATCGAACGCTCCCGGTGCAGCACCTTGCGCAGTTCGTCGCCGGTGGGAATGCCCCCGGCCAAGGCCCACGAATCCTTGAAATCGGGCAGCCCCGAGCGGCGGCGGACCAGATTCAGGTAATTGAGGCTCGCGTCGCTCAACGACCCGTTGTATTCGAAATCGGCCTCGGCATAGCTCAGGTAGAGTTCCGCAAGGCGGATGTAAGGATAGGCGTACTTGCGGTAGGTCCACGACTTGGTGTCGTAGTTGAAGGCCGACTGGCGGTGAATCCACTTCTTGAGAATGTAGCCCGTACAGCTCTGGTACTCCTTCGAGGCGTCGAGCACACTGCCCTGCATCTCGCCGGCGCGGCATTTGAGAATGAACTCCTCGCCGTTGATGGCGTACTTGCCGCGGTCGTAGCCCACCGACGCATAGAAGCGCGGCTCCTTGTAGACATGGAGGTTGGCAGTCTCCTTTTCGGCATTATAGGCATAGGGGTCGATATGCATGGTCTCGGGGTCTCGGTCCCACGGCAGACCGTTGTGCGTGTAGTACATCTCCACGCACTCGAACGTCGGAACGATGTTGATGCAGAAGCCGTCGGTACTGTACGGCAGCTTCAGGCGCGCGCCTCCGTAACGCTGCAAGTGCCCGATGCCGGTCTGGTCGCCCATTGCCCAAAGGTACTCGGTCGTGTTCCAGAGCGGTTCGACGAAGCAGTCGTGGTAGTTGATCTCGCCGCGCTCGGCAGCGGTTGCAGCCGCAGTCGCGTTCGGGCTTTCGTAGAGCCTGTGCCCGTTGTCCTCGGCCAGCGTGATCGCTTCCTGGCAGGCGTCGAGCGCCCACTTCCACTTTTCGGGATTGTAGGTCTGGCTCATCAGCGGCGTGCCGTCGTTGTTGCGGAAACGCGCGTAGAACTCCGTGTTGCCGTTGCAGAGCGGACTGGCGGCATAGAGCAGCAGCCGGGCCTTCATCGCCTTGGCCGCCACCGAGGTGGCGCGCCCCAGGTCGGCATCGGGACGCGTCGGATACCCGTGCAGCAAATCGGCCGCGCGGTCGTAGGTCTCGGCGATGAACGTCACGCATTCGTCGAACGGACTGCGGGCCACATAGACCTGCTCCTCGGGAAGCCCCATGTCCAGCTGCCCCCTGACGAGGATGACCGGGCCGTAGTGAGTCAGCAGCACCCAGTGGTAATAGGCGATCAGAAAATAGGCTTCGCCCTTGAACTCGTCGGCCACGGACGGCGAGATGCCCGGGACTGCGTCGATATTGTCGATCATAATGTAACAGTAGCGGATGCCCTTGTACATGTCGTAGTTCGTGCGCCCGGACGGGGAAGAGGTCGTCGCGTCCCACAGACCGTAGTAGGTCTGGCTGGCGTTCTCCTCGTTGTAGAGCATGCTCTTGTAGGGGAAATAACGGGTCTGGCCGTTGGTGGCGGTGATAATGTCGTCGCCGGCGCAGAAGTCGGGCATGTAGCGGTAGGCCGCGATGTTGGGGGCGTAGGTGTAGAGCGTATTGAGGTACTTGCGGGCCTCCTTGGAGGTTTTGAAGATGTCCTCCTGCGTCGCCTGCCCCTCGGGAACCACGTCGAGGAAATCGCACGCGGCAAGCGCTCCGGCGCACGCAAACAGCAAAATGGATATGATTTTTTTCATGTCGCTCGAATTTTAGAAGTTATACTGAAGGCCGAGTTTCACCACGCGCTGCAACGGGTATTTCAAGCCGTTGCCGCTTCCCATTTCGGGGTCCCAGTATTTGAAGGGCGAAATGATGAACAGATTCGTGCCGGCCAGATAGGCGCGCAGGCTTTTGTACGTGAAACCCAGTTCGACGCTCTTCAGGCGCAGGTAGCTGCCGTTCTTGATCCAGAACGACGAGGTCTGCGTGTTGTTGGCGTTGTAGCGGTAATCCAGGCGCGGATAGGCGGCATTGGGATTGGGATCGGCTTCCGACCAGTGGTCGTCGGCAACGTACTGCGTCATGTTGAAGCCCGAATACTGATTGTCGCGGAACGGGTGCATGTCGTACATGCGCAGCGAGACGCGCGCCGTGCCCTGGAAGAAGAACGAGAAGTCCCAGCGTTTGTAGTTGACCGAGGCGCCGAAGCCGTACAAGATCTCGGGCACGGTGGGATAACCCAGCGACGTGCGGTCGTTGGCGTCGATCACGCCGTCGCCGTTCAGGTCGCGGTATTTGATGTCGCCAGGCAGATAATCGGGCATGAAGGTCTGCCGGGGCGAGTTGTCGATCTCCTCCTGCGAGGCGAAAAGGCCGTCGGCGACCAGTCCGTAAACCGAATTGACGGGTTTGCCCAGCACGGAGTTGTATTTGTTGGGCAGGTATTTCGCCTCGTCGCGGGCCTTCACCTCGTTGTGCGCATAGGTGAACGTTCCGCGCACGGAGACCAGCAGGTCCTTGTTGAACGCCTTGTTGTATTCGAGCGAAACATCGACGCCGCGGTTCTCCACCTCACCCAGATTGCCGTAGGGCGTGACGCCCGAAAGGCCCATCGTCGAGGGCAGCGAACGCCGCTGCATGAAGATGCCGGTACGATTTTCCTTGTAGACGTCGACGTTCAGCGTCAGGGCGTCGAACAGTCCCAGTTCAAGTCCTACGTTAAGTTTGGTGCTCTCCTCCCACGTGGCCAGGGGATTGCCCACGGTCTTGATCTCGTGTCCGGTCTGCTTGACGAAGTTGGGCGAAAACCACACGTAGAGCGCCTTGTTCATGTTGACCGTCGTGAGATAGGGGAAACGGACGATGTTGTTGCTGCTGTCGGCCAGATAGTCGTTGCCCGAAAGGCCGTACGAAGCACGGATTTTCAGCAGGTTCACCTTGCTGCGGATACCTTCCCAGAACGGTTCGCCCGACACGACCCACGCTCCGGCGATCGAGGGGAAAAACCCGAAACGACGACCCGATATGAAGTTCTCCGAGCCGTTGTAGCCGAAGTTGAACTCCATCAGGTAGCGGTTGTCATACCCATAGGTAAAACGTCCGGCGAGACCCTGCTCGCGGTAAGGAAGCACCTTGTACTCATCATTGGCGGGCTGATTGTCGACCTTCTCCTTCTGGTGGTAGACGAACAGGGCGTTGACGTCGTGTTTGCCGAACGTGCGCGAATATTCGATCTGCCCCTGCAACGAGATCTCACGGTAACCGTTCCGCCCCGTGGAGGTTCCCAGATAGGACGATCCGGGCGTGCCGATGCTTTGCAGGTTGTAGTCGAAAGTCCCGTCGCCGTTGTCGGTATAGTCGGTCATTTCGTAATAATAGGGAGAAAAAGAACGGTAAGTCGCCGCATAGGTCTTGTTGTAGAACGAGACCATGCCCCGAACCTTCAGTCCCTTGGTGACGAAATCGAGGTCCTGGTCCACCGAGAAGGTCGTGGTGATGTACTGCGTATGGCGCTGTCCGTATCCGCGGCTCAACAGGGCATAAGGATTGATGTCCGTAGAACCACCGTCCCACGAAGGGGCATTTCCGAAAATCGGGTCGTCGAGATCCTCCACGGAGCCTTTGGGATAGATGGCCGGGAAAGCGACCGGATTGGCGCGCATCGTATAGTAGAACAGGTCTTTCACCTCTTCGACGGGACGGTGCCAGAAAAGCAGTTGCGTGTTCATCTTCAGACTCACGCGGGTCGTTCGGGTGAGCTGCGCGCCGACGTTGGCCTGGAAAAGGTATTTCTGCGAATTGATGTTGGTGTTGAATTTCGACTCCGCGGGCTTCTTCAGGATACCGTTTTCGTTGAAGATCGAAGCATTGAGGAAATAGTCGACCACCTTGCCGCCGCCCCGCACATTGAGATTCATGTTCTCGTTGACCGTAAAATCCTTGAAAAGCATCGAATACCAGTCATTGTCGGGATAGACGTAGGGATTGAGCCGGTTGCGCGTGCCCGTGATCTTCTCGTCCGAAAAGTGCTGCACATAAGTTTCGCCCGCCGGGGTGCGGGTGCGCAGCGCCTCGTTGTAGTTCTCCATGTAAGTCACGCCGTCGGCGATGTCCTGCACGCGCGTCGGCATCGAAATGCCCGACTCGAGACGAACGTTGATCGCCATCTTCTCCGACTGGCGGCCGTTTTTGGTGGTAATGATCATTACGCCGTTGGCGCCGCGCGAACCGTAGAGCGCCGTGGCCGTGGCGTCGCGCAGGATCGAAAACGACTCGATCGCCTCGGGCGGAATGTTGTTGAGCATCTCCGAGACGATCTCCACGCCGTCGAGAATCAGCAGCGGCGATTTGTTGGCCCCGAAGGTCGAGATGCCGCGAATCCAGAAATTCGCACCGTCGGCGCCGGGTTCGCCCGACGACTGGGTCGAGATGACGCCGGCGATCTTGCCCGCGAACGAGGTCGAGAGGTTGCTCGACGTCACCTTGAGCGTACTGGGACGCACGACCTGCACGGCTCCCACCAAACTCTCCTTCTTCTGCGTGCCGAAGGCCACGACCACCACGTCGTCCATGACGTTCGACGCCTCGATCAGCGTCACGAGCTTGAACAGTTCGACATCGGCGACGGCGATCTTCTTGGTGTCGTAGCCCAGAAAAGCGAAGGTGACGTGTTTCGTTCCCGCCGGCACCTTGAGGGTGTAGTTGCCGTTGATGTCCGAGGTGGCGCCGACGGTCGTCCCCTCGACATAGACCGAAACACCGACGATGGGCTTGTTGTCGGCCGAAGAGATCACCGTCCCCTGCAGGACGATTTCCCTACCGGAATCCGCAGCCGGGAGGGGGGGGGGGGGGGG
>CDZW01011547.1_pt1 | contig 13955 bp, 6 predicted proteins | sample 557511 | NCBI WGS metagenome assembly CDZW01 (sample SAMEA3182067, study PRJEB8094) | gut metagenome | biome: human; feature: gut; material: Stool; isolation source: human stools | place: Canada | collected 2013-03-05 | reverse complement strand
ATGATATTATATGAATTTGCTTTACTTTCTTCATCATATTTTTTCAAAGCCAAATATAGTGCTTCAGCGTAAAGTTCAATGTCTTTTTCCCTATCCTTCTTGACATCACTTTGCTTGTTGCCATACTTTCTATTTTTTCTTTTGCCCATCGCTTCCCCTATATAAATTTATTTACATTTAAGATCAATTACTTCTCCTTGTTATGCAGCAATATTATTCATTAACGCTTTATTATAACTTGTGAAATCTATTGTTTTATTCCCCAACGATTCCACTATATATCCATATCTACTAATAGTAGAAATTACTATAGGTTACTTAACTCTCAATGAAGTGTTACAGGGAAATATCTACAACAGTAGGAATTACTATAGGTTACTTAACTTCTCTATCAAGATGGGTGGAGACATTATCTACAACAGTAGAAATTTCTATAGGTTATTTAACCCGCACAGCTAACATTTATATGCCAAATCTACAGTATTATATTACTTTTCTACCTCTGATTGTGTCAAGTATTACTTTCTATATTTACACTAGTATTCTTCATACTATACTCGTCTCACCATCAAAATCTTTATAGATTTCCAATCTTCTCAAGCCCCACCCCAATCTTCAAGTTTCTCTCCGTCTCCACCCTATCAAACTTAACCACATAGCACCCTATATCTCCCCTGATACCGGTTATCGTGCCCTCGCCGAACACCTTGTGTCTCACCCTGTCTCCGGGCTTTAGCTCGGTGTCCAGCGGCATATAGCGGCTCTCATTTGCGGCTATGTAGCTCTTGGTGTCGTCGACAAGGCGCTGCGGGAGCTCGTTCACGTAGTCGATTGCTTCCCGGTATATGTTGAAGATGAACCGGGACGGGTATCTGAAAGAATCATCGTAGTTCAGCCCCTCGGCATCGCTGATGTACAGACCGCGCTCCGCTCTGGTGCATGCCACGTATGCCATGCGTCGTTCCTCCTCGAGCATCGCCTCAGTGTCCACGTGCTTGCTTGGGAATATGCCTTCATTTACACCGCACACGAACACATATGGGAACTCCAGGCCCTTTGCGGTGTGTATGGTCATCATCGTCACAGAATCCTTGTCCTTCTCCCTGTCATTGTTCGTGTAGAGAGCTATGCTCTGCAGATATTCCTCCAGCGTATTCTCCTCACCGGAGGTCTTCTCATATTCGTCTATCGACTGCTTCAGCTCTGCCAGGTTGTCCAGCCTTTCCTGTTCGCCCGCCTGTCTGAGCATCGCCTCGTAGCCCGTGGCGGCCATAAGCTCTGTCACAAGGTCTGACAGACTTTTCTCCTTGTATGTCCTCCTGAAATTTTCTATGATATCGACAAAGGCTGAAGCACCTGTCGACTTAACAGTCTTCTCCTCCAGAAGATCCTGAAGACCGCTGTACAGTGAGCATCTGTGAGTCTCACAGTACGACTTCAGCATCGACATCCTCTTTTTGCCAAAGTTCCGCTTTGGTTCATTTATCACCCTGCGAAATGACAGATCATCCGCGTATGCCACCATCCTGAGATATGCCAGCACATCCTTTATCTCCTTGCGTTTGTAGAACTCCGTTCCGCTGTAGAGGATATACGGGATCTTTGTCTTGATAAATGCTTCCTCTATGCTTCTCGACACGAAATGTGACCTGTACAAAACAGCTATGTCACTGTACTTTGTGCCCGCCTCAACCAGTCTTTTTATCTCGTTTGTCACCCACTGGGCTTCATCCCCGGTGGTTCTGGAATGTACGTACAGAGGGCGTGCCTCAGACGGTTTCACAGCCACAAGCCTGTGGGGCAGTCTGTTCCTGTTTTTCTCGATCAGTGAGTTGGACACCGCCAGTATGTCAGGAGTTGAACGATAATTCGTGTCGAGGAATATGGTCTGTGTATTCTCATGGTTCTTGTCGAATTCCAGTATGTACTCTATCCTTGCCCCGCGCCACGTATATATGGTCTGATCCGGATCGCCCACGATGAACAGATTCCTGTGATAACCGCTGAGTATCTCCGCCAGCGCATACTGGTTACCGCTGACATCCTGAAACTCGTCCACCATGACATACATCATGCGTTCCTGCCATTTGCGGCATTTCTCCGCATCGGTTCTGAGGATGTGGAGCGCAATGGTTATGAGATCATCATAGTCAAGTCCATACACCTTCTTCTGTTCGTACAGGTATCCCAGAAATACTTTTTCAGGTATGTCTGAAGCCTTCTCATATTCCGCCAGCAGTCTGTCGTTGCTTATGTCCGCCAAATATGCGATATGCTGCATCTCGTTCTTCATCGCCGATATGTGATCCCTGGCCATGTCAAATGTATATGTTCTCGACTGTATATGGGCATTCTCGTACACCGTTTTGAGTATATCCTCCGTGTCCTCGCTGTCCATCACCACAAAGTTCTGGGGATAATTGATGGCATGGATATCCTCCCTCAGAAGCTTCACACAGAAGCCGTGAAATGTGCAGATGTATCCCGTATCACTGTCCCCGATCATCTGTCTGATACGTTTGCTCATCTCCCTCGCCGCTTTATTTGTAAATGTGACACACAGTATATTCGATGTGGATATTCCAAGCTCATCCACCAGATACGCATACCTGTATGTGAGCGCCTTTGTCTTGCCGGTTCCCGCTCCTGCAATTATGCGCACATACCCTTCTGTGGTGGTCACTGCCTCCTTTTGCTGTTCATTCAGTTCATCTATAAAATTATCCATACAGTCCTCCATATATTTGCAAACATATGTTCAGTATAGCAGATTATATCTTTCCTGTCACTACACTCATGGTTTTACACCAGAACGATCTTCACATAAAAAACAGGACAGCCACATCATCTGTGACTGTCCCGCCAACGCGTCAACGCATTTCATTTATTTTGACTTTTTGTATACAGCTTTCTTAGGAGTGTTCATTCCCTTCGCCTTGAGCTTCTTTGCATATGCGTCATATTTCTTCTTAGGAAGATATATCTTCACATTGCTCTTGACACCCCGGAAAGCATTCTTACCGATAGTCGTTATCCTTGTAGACTTTATGGTAACTTTTCCAAGCTTTCCACACTTGCTGAATGCTGCACCGCCTATGGTCTTAACGTTTCCTCCGATCACAACCGTGGTGAGATATTTGCGTCCTGTAAATGCTTTCGCTCCTACAGCCGTAACATTGAAGTTCACTCCACCGATCTTGACACTGGATGCAACCGTGAGTGACTTGAACTTCTTGTCGCTCTTCTTGCTTGTACTTCCAACAAGTGTCACTGTTCCCTTGCCATTTGAAGCGGCATTTGTCACCTTATATTTCAGATAGCCAGGCACGCCCTTCTGCGCAACTTTGTATATCTTGCCCTTGCCAGCCTTGATAGCAAATGTCTTGCTGACGGAGCCTCTGTAATTACCCTTACCTGTGATCGTTACTGTCGCTGTACCGATATTCTTGTTGTTCTTGTACTGTACGGTGTAATCCACACCATTCTTCAGTGTTGTTTTGCCTCTCCTCAGCGCAAGCGATTTAACAGTGATAGGTGATCCTGTGTATGTATATCCATTCTTTTCTATACCGCTTACGACCACATTGTTCTTGGAATTTCCTATGTCTATTCCAAGGGCAGCTACTGACTCATAACGCTTGTACCCACACTTGGTACAGGTAAATGTCTTCTTACCTGCCGCTGTGTCTGTAGGCTTGGTCGTTATCGCTCCCTTGTCCCATGTGTGATTTGCCAGGCCTGACTTCTCTCCACATGAGCACTGATACCAGTGAGATCTGCTGTCGCTCTTGTACTTATTGCCGTAATCGTGTACATGCTGCTCCGGCTCTTTCTCGATGGTGATCTTTACATTGAATACAACTCCATTGTAAGCCCTGTTCCATCCTGTAACTGATGTCCAGTCATAATTTGCTGTGTCCGCAGGCTTGAAACAAAGCTTGTATGTATTGCCATCCTCAACCTTTGTCGTTCTGTCTGTATACCATGTGTATACTCCATCCTCGCGCTCTGGAAGCTCTATGTCTGCAAGAGTCATATTCTCCTTAGCACTCAGTGAATCTATCGCCTGAGTAAATACTGCATTTGCAGGAAGAATCTGAACAGTTATCTCCACATGCTCTGCTCTCTCGTATACATCCTCATCTTCAGGTACAAATGTTGCAAGGAAAGTCTTTGTTCCAACCTCTCCCACAGATTCATCTGCATTCTCCCAGATGAACATTCCACCTGCTGTCTCAGGCAGGAGTATCTTGCCAACAGTGTCTCCGTATGTAGCTGTGACATTCTCCGGAACTGTAAATACAGGATCCTGCTTTCTCACATACACTGAAAGCTTCACTGCAATTCTCACACTTCCGTCTTCCAGTTCCTCATATGTTCCCTCTGCTGTATCGATCTTGCTCCAGTCATAGTTTGCTGTGTCGTCTGGAACAAAGTATGCATCGTAGGTCTCGCTTGTTCCGGCCTTGCCTACCTGCTGTGTTCCATCTGCCCACATGTACTTTCCTGCTGTCGATGTTGGAAGCTCCACATCCGCAAGGGTCTTGCCGGCATATGCGTCGCCCGCCTTTCCTGCAGTAAATGAAGGTATTCCCTTCTCCACGCTGGATATGATCAGTGTGAACTCAGCCACTGTCTGATTCTGTCCTCTCACCGTGAACTTGACTGTCTGTGCCTCAGCACTTGCAGTCTTTGGTGTTCCATATACCTTTCCATCGTATATCACAAGTCCTGCCGGAAGTGTCTGTCCCTTTGCAAGGGAGTATGACACATATCCGTTGTCCACCGCTTCATCATTCTGGATCTCTATGGCTGTCAGATCATATAATGGCTCATCCTTTGTGGTTGTCTTTCCAACCTGCGCCTTAGCTGTATCCTCTGTCTTTGCGAGAGTTATGTTTACGGCCTCCTGCTTTGCCATATTTACCGTAACTGTTGCCGGCTCATATGTCATGACGCCGCTCCAGAGACGGTTGTTACTTGTAGTCATGACTGTGTCATCCGGTCCAAATACAACTGAATCCACCGCCATTCCATCTATCGGCTCACCGTCTATTGTGATGTAGAACGACTTGCCACCCTGTATATAGAGTGCATCGTCACCGTCAACACCTGACTTCTTCTGACATCTTGTTGCCGATGAGCTCTTCTCTATCTTTGCATCGCCATCCTTGAAGCAATATGCAGGATAATCCACATCAAGCTTGTAGAAAATGACGCTGTAATTTTTCAGTGCGTACACCATATCCGGAATCACTGTGGTAAGTATGCTTCCGCTTCCAAGGCTTGACGTATATGCAAGCTGCTTCATATTACCATAGTTTACGATCATTGCACTGTTTGTGAGGTTGCCAAATGTAAACTGTGCATCAGCTCTGTTGATGAGCTTTGCATTTGTATTCAAGGTGATCCTCTCACTATTTGCTGCTGTGATATACCCGTAGTTATCTACTGTTGCTGAAGCCTGAACATTTCCTTTCAGATTCCATGCACCTCTGTTGACCAGTGATCCTGTCATAGTCAGAGCGCCGTCCACATTCCATGTGCCAAGGTTCTCAACATCACCGGTAACTGTCGCTGTCGACGTATTTGTAAGAGCTGCGCCCTCGGCGATGGTCAGCTTTGAATCCTTGAGGATCTCAAGCTGTTTTACCTCCACCTCTCTGTCAAGTGTGTAGTCTCCGCCTATAGTTAATTTGCCGGCGAGAGACATATACAGTGAACCCAGACTCTCAACCTGGTAATTGTCAGCGGTGCCCTTTACAGTCGCTGTGGACTTTGCATTCTCGTCTACATACTCTACCTTGCCGACCTTACCGCCTGCCGCAAGTACAAAGTCACCTGTGACAGCGCCCTCTGTTCCTGCCTCAACGTATATATTTCCAATGCTGTAACCATAGTTAAATACCAATGCCTTGCTATGCTCATTGTTGACGTCATTTTTTCTGAGTTCTCCTGACTTTATCTCGACATACAGATCTCCCTTTACATCTGACTGCTGGACAAAGTTGTTGCATTTCTCAGCACACCATCTTCCCTCAACCACACAGTTCACATTTCCGGATACGACTGTTCCCGACACTCCATTGAAGTATGAGCGCTTGTTCATATAATCCGCACCGTATATAAATGTATTGTAATGATCAGTTATACCAACTCTTACATCCACATCACCTGATACTGATCCACCTGATGTAACATACATATTCTCAGACTTTGTTGATTCCGGTGTGTACATCTGTGCAGACTTTGCAAATGTGAAGTCTACCTTCTCCGCATTTGTATTGTACGCACCGTATACCACGCTTCCTGCTCTTCCGTCCTCTGCCGTGAAGGTCACTGTCTTGACATCAGTGTTTCCTGCCGCAGCTACAGTGCCTGACACATAACCGCTCATGATCGTCATGGTTACATTTCCATCTATCGTCACTCGGTCTGCCTTGCTGTCAGTTGAACCCGCAGCACATATATTGCCGACATTTCCGCTTCTGAGTGTCACCGATATGTCACCAGTGTATTTATTTGCTGTGTCCGTATAGCCTGATATGCTGTAGCCTGACAGATCATATGTAACCTCTCCGTCTATTCTGAGTGGTCTGTTGTCGTCTGCCACTCCGTTGTGATCAGCATCCAGATATACTGAGCTCTTGCTGCTGTCCGATGGATCAACTATTATCACTGCCGAATTTCCACCGAGATCAATGGTCTTATCCTCTGTGTTCACAGATACACCAAGCTTGTTGATATCAGGTATCTCCGTGCCTGCCGGCAGTACCTTGAATACCACTGGAAAATCAACCGATGTTCCATTTCGTCCTGTTATGACAAATGTTACTGTGCTTTCACCTGCATTCTTGGCTGTTCCTATTATCTTACCCGACTCAAGCACAAGTCCTGATGGAAGTGTCGAACCGCTCTTCAGTCTGTACTGCATGTCAGTTCCATAATCCTTTGTGGTATCTCCTGTAACCTTGAGGATCGTGAGATCGTACGCTGGTGAATCCGCTGTGTACTTGGTATCCGCCGCCAGAATCGGATCTGCGTATTCCTTACTGATGTCTATCTGGTCTGCCACATAATCCACTACAATAGACATAGATGAATCCGGGCCTGTCACCTTTGCACTTCCGTTGCTTCCCTGTACCGGCTCGCCGCCATTTGCCGACACATAGGCTGTGTAACCTGGCACATCGGTATAGCTAACTGTGATCGCCTGTTTGCAGGCAACATATTTGACATTCTCATATTCAACTACATATGACTGTGCAGCCAATTTTGCTGATGTGTTGTCCATGTTTGTTGAGCCGCCTGCATAGCTGTAATACACTCCTGTCCAGCCGCTGGCATCTATATCATCTGCAAATTTTCCTGCTGCCACCCACACACCTGTGTTGCTGAACTGGTCTGAAGGACACTTGAGCGTACCCTTCTGATATACTCTTGCCCAGCCTGATGTCATATTGACCTTGCCCACATCAAACAGCGCATCCTCGCCTATTGTGAGTGTCGTGTCATACTGTGTCATATTGAGAGCCGCAAGCTTCGTATCTCCATTCACAACTGCCTTTGCATACTTTGAATAACCAAGCCGGTCAGCGGTCAGCGTATCGTTAAATACTGCGGATGATCTCTCATTCAGTGACACATAATCCGTTACCTCAACCGGAGCATTTACATCAACTGCCGCACTGTCATAGATTATCAGAGCCTTTGCCGTGAGTTTCTTATTCACAACATAGGTTCCTCTGATAGTTACGATATCCTTGCTGTTTCTCATGAATGCACCGGTATATTTTGATGTTGTATCCGCTGCAAATCCGCCCTTATCTACAGTGTTCTCTACGATCTCATATGCGATGGTTCCATCCACGGTTGAATTCGACAGAACATACATAGTTGCTGCCTTACCACCACGGATATTTATACTCACCGCATCGCCGCCTTCATATGAAAGCTCTGAATCCTTTGCACCGTATATTGCTTTTACATTTCCCCCCGTCATGGTGATCCTGATGTTTCGTCTTATGGCGTTGTCCTCGACACCTGTTATCGTGTACTCCGACAGATCTCCGGTGTACAGAGGTGTCTTGCCATCTGCCTGTCCATCCTGATTGTCGTCCACGTATATCTCTGTCTCTGTGTCGTCCTTTGCCTGGATGACCACTGATGTTCCGTTGAGACATATAGTCTTCTCATCCTCGTCAACTACGATTCGGCCATCCTGGTTGTCCTGCTTCTTCTCCTCATTTGAGACGATCACGTTCAGTGAGAGCTGTGCCTTTGAACCATTTCTTCCTGTCACATGTACTATGACATTCTTTCCATCTTCATAAAGCTTGCTTGCCGTTCCGACAACCTTGCCATCGATCAATGAGAGTCCCTCAGGAAGTCCATTTGTCTCGTCGATCTCGTATGTGACCTCGCCCTCTCTTGCGTCGTTTGATATGACAAGATCTGCCATGTCATAGAGAGGTGAAGCTGCCGTGTATTCTTTTCCAAGCAGTGCTGAAGGGTCAACAGTTGTCTTGGATACCACGATCTGCTTTCCTGTCGTTACGATCGTCACTGTACAAGGCTCATTCGGCATGCTGAACGTGTACACGCCATTTGATTCAACCGCTGAATTTTCCGCTGTGTCGCTCTGACCTCTGAAGGTCACCTTGTCAAGAATATATCCCTTGTTCACGGTCGGTGTTATCTTGACATTTGCGCCGCCCTTGACATATGTACCATCAGGATCAATATACTGTGACGTCTTGCCTGTCATGGTGTACGTTGCGGCCTTCTCGTTGGACACAACATCTAATGAATAATTTACATTTGCAACATCCCCTACAGCCGAGTCCTCTATTACACCCCCCTTTGAGAATATATTTGGCAGATACCCATCAGTCGCCTTAAATGTTCCCTTGAGGATTCCACTGTGGAGTATATTTGAACCGCCTGCTGCATATATACCCTCTTTTGCAGTTAACGTTACCCCCTTGTTGATAACGATCACGGCATTGCCCTGGCTTCCGTTCTCTGTGAAGTTACCAAAGTAAATATTGTCAGCAGTTACATCCTTGTCTATCACAAGATTCTGTCCGCCATAATATATATTCTGTCCATAGGTTATAACAGATGAGCCGGTGGTATTCATGCTTGGAGCCATATAATACTTCTCCGGCATACTGCACTTGTCATCAAATGTAACTTTTGCATCCTTGTTATTACCTATATACATCTGGAAGCTTATTCCGTCTGCATTTGTAAAATCTGTGTTGTTGATCTTTATATCAACAGGAACTGTATTCTCGGTTGAACCGGAATAGCTCTCATTTGCCAGATAGAAAATATTATTTCCCGCCAGTCCATTTATACTGCTGTCTGACAACGTTATGTCAACCTTTGTTCCGATATTTCCGCAACTGTAATCACCTCCGGCGAGTCCACATTTTGCAAAATGTATCTTTGCTATATCCGCCTTGAGTTCCCCTGCCAGTGCAAAGTTGCCCATCATGGTAAACATGTCGCTGCCCGCGTATTCATACGAGTTCACAAGCGGATCGCCATTTTCGTCTACTATGGATTCATCATTCATGCCATCCACATTGACCGTCATATTTCCCAGACAGCTACCGCCGTATACAAACTGTGCTGAACTGCTGATAACGTTGCTGACGCTTATGTTAAGATCCTTACTGATGCTTCCGCCCTGCTCTACATTCAGAGATCTCGTAATGCTGCAGCCCGAAACTATGGCATCTACAGAACCATTTACCGTCACATTTGACAGCTCCAGAGCATTTACATAGGCTGCATTACAGTTGTAAAGTTCTGCCTTTATATCACCTTTTACACCTGTGCTCAGATACATGCCATTTAATGTATCTGTTGTTGCCACAGCCTTCATTACAACGCTGGCAGAAGTGATACCGGAACAATTTGAAATTCCATATACCCTGCCGCTGGCACCAGTGATATTCTCCATGTTCACAGTATACGTATATGTTCCTTCTTCCTCCGGCTGAGTCTGACTGAACGAAACCGAATTCATGCCACATGTTGTGTAACCAGCAGCGCAGTTCTTTATATCTATATCAGCCCTTCCGCCCAGCATACCGCCATACATTCCATATATGGTGTTGAACTTTGCTCCTGAGCCATCAACGCTGACATTTACATTTCCCTTTATATTTGTATTATTGGTGCCATACACAGACATCTCTGATCCAGACTGGCTTTTCAGCTTAAGGTCCAGATTTCCAAGGATAGCCGCACTTGACGCACCATATACACTGGCACTGCTTCCATCCTTTACGGCTGATATTCCGTCAAATGTAAGGCTCACGTCACCATCAACCTTTGCGCTCTGGGAAACTCCGCACAGATTGTCTACCTTGGAGTCAGTCACCTTGGCCGTCAGTGTCTTGCTGAGCACAGCTCCGTTCTGCACAATATACACGGAACTGATGCCGGCACCGTTCATATTGAACACTGCATCGCCATTTATCGTGTATGCTTTTCCTGTGTAATATCCATCTGTAGCCAGTGCGACAAATGTGTTGCCATCACAGCTATAATTGATATTCTCCGTGATGTCTCCATCTATGGTCGATGTGCTGAGACCGTAGAGCGTTTTTATCGTAACTGACTTCTCCGTGTCTATCAGTACACCACCAGTACAATATGTCTTAAAAAGTCCATACAGACTTTCAACTGCTGCGCCGCCCTTCACACTGATAGTTACCGCAGTCATGTTCTCCGGAGTCTCAACAGTGCTCTCAAATGCTCCATATACGGCGGGCAGTTCGGCACCGTCTATGGTTATGGAGATCGGCGAGCTGCTCTTCCCCTGGTAAAGTCCATATATCTTACCGTAGTGTATATCCGTGTTTCCATCCAATGTGAAAGCTTCCTCGCCTTCATCAAGGATTCCATCCCTGTCTTTGTCATTGTAAATATTGAATAACTGCTCGCTGTCAGTGGAATTCGGCGACTGCTTTATAATTACCGAATTGCCGTTGAGCGTGACACCTGATGGTGTAGAGCCTGACGACTCATATACATACTCCAGCCCCTTTCCCGTATCCGCAGCTTCAGACTGTGTTCCGTCCGCCGCAAATGCCGTTATTCCCGATGCCATGCCAATAGCAGCAAGCACCGACAAGGCCGTTATACCTCCTCGTAGCCTTCTCTTCCTCATCAATTACCCTCCCTTAATTAATTATTATGCAGACTTTCCTGTTACAATTGTGCACAATAGCAGAAAAAGTCTTGCAAATATGTAAATTTTTGCCACTTTAGCCATTTTACCATAGCAAAGTTGCAAATACTATCAACAAATTCACAAGACTTTTTTATGCATTTTTATATTTTCTGTTATAATTCCGCTATCTTCTCCTGTTGCCAAACAATAATACAAGTCTGAGCAACTGAAGTGATGCTGATACCATGGCTGCCACATATGTCATAGCTGCCGCTGTGAGTACACTTCTTGCACCCTTGAGTTCATCCGGATAGAGATATCCGCTGCCCTCCAGTATCGCCATGGCTCTTCTCGATGCATTGAACTCCACCGGAAGTGTCACAAACTGTAGGACAACAACCAGTGAGAACAGTATGATTCCGAGTGTTATAAGGTAATCAACCCTCGGAATGAGAAGTCCTATAAGTATGAGCGGCCATGATATGGCTGAGCCTATATTTGCCGCTGGAATGATGGCTGACCTGATGGTGAGCGGTGCATATGCATTTGCATGCTGTATGGCATGTCCGCACTCATGGGCTGCCACGCCTATCGCTGCGATGGATCTGGAACCATACACGCTGTCCGACAGATTGAGCGTATGCTCCTTAGGATTGTAATTATCAGTCAAATCTCCTGAGATGTGATGTATTGACACATCCGTTATCCCCGCATTCCTGAGTATCATGTATGCGACCTGATCCGCTGTGTAGCCTGACCGCGATCCCACCTTCTCATACTTCTTGTATGTGGTCTTGACTCTTGCCGACGCTATCATGCAGAGCACCACGCCTATGAGAACCAACAGATATGTTGGGTCAAAATAAAATCCATAATATGGCATATATATCACCTTTTCCTTTCATGTATCCCTGACGGGGGCTTTTGTTTTCCACTATCCTATAGTATATATTGCGCTTCGTCAACAGGTGTGGATGATACTTCATATAAATTTCATTTTTGCCGGAACTAATTTTATACTTCGTTCTCCTGCCATTTTTCTTATGTCATTTACCTGCAGCTATCTGCCAAGCATCTCATTTACCTTATTCTGCACCTTGACATGATCATACCCTGCCTTCTTCAGCCTGTTCTTTCTGTCATCGCCATTTCCCCAGTCGCCGGCTATGACCTCTCTGGCTATCACATCTATCGATTTCTTCTGCGAAGCCTTGACCACTGCATTTACCTTCGCCTGAACCTTATTGTAATCATATCCTGCCTTTTTCAGTCTACTCTTCCGGTCACCGCCGTTCCCCCATTTTCCGGCTATGACTTCCTTTGCTATCACTTCTATGCTTTTCTTTTTATTATTACTTTTTCCGCTGTTACTGCCCGCGTCTTTTCCCTGTGTACCGTCAGTCTTTTTTGCGGCATATTTTTTCCATGTCGTCTTATCTATATATGACTTGTTAAGATCGAGATTGCCATCGTAACCCGGAAGTCTTCCAACGGATGTGTACTGTCTGATATCACATTCGTATTGACCTTCATTCCATGGATGCTCCTGATATCCCGTCCGCTCGTAATCAGGATACTGTGCAACCCACAGCCTGTATCCCAGGCCCTTTACATTGTCCATGGCGCTCTTCTGGATATAGATCAGGGGCTTAACACCGGTTTTTCTGTATACATGATCACACCACTCTTTGCACCACGCTCTGTCACTTCTGCCAAACTGCGGATTATTCTGCCCCTCCCAGTCAAGGACAAGTATCGCCTTGCCCACATATTTCTTACTGTATGCTATGAAATACTCAGCCTCACTGTGGGGATCGCCACCATTTGCATAGTGGAATGCCCCCAGAAGTTTTCCCACTTTAATCACCTGATCACAGTGCTTTGCAAAAAATCTGTTCTTGTAGTCCGTGCCCTCCGTCGCTTTCACTATCACAAAGTCACAAGGCACCTTGGTTATATCTATAGTATCCTGCCACGCTGATATATCTATACCATCCATGTAGCCCTTTAATGGAACCTTATTAGAAGCCATAAAATTGTCTCCTGAATTCTTTTGTCTGTATATAATATTCCAGACATTGAATCAGGAGACAATCTTAGGATCATTATTTCGAACTTATACTTATCTGTCTCGTATTACATGTGCCACTGTCATGACGCCTTTATTCATGCCACTTTTCCTTATCTCCGCCATTGTAAAACCGCTTGAATATCGATATCAGGTAGTCCCATCCCCGGGTACATATAATCGCAATGACAAATGCCCCGAAAAACGCAGCCACAGGATAATACCACACAAATGCTATGTGATAAAATGATAGTCCAACAAAAAGTCCCACCTCACACACAATGACACTGGTGATCAGAACCTGAAAAGAGGTAGGGATCTTCTTCAGCACTCCTACCTCTTTCGTAAATTCCGTTATTACCGATATCAAAGTGCAAAGAACCGCAACAACTACAAGATATACTGCGAATCTGTCCATGCGTATTCACCTCCTTGTCCATGATATAGTTTAATGTATTCCGGAAGGTGGTATGTGGTTATAAAATATTATTGTGTTCTTAAATCTCTTTTTAAATCCAACCTCGCGTTAATGCGAGGTGTTTTACGTTATATAGGAATCTCCAAAATGTATATATATCAAAATTACTTATGTATGAAAATAGAATAATGTATTTAACCGGGCAGCCGAGGGGTGTTACACCATATCCGTTCGAGTCTTGGAAGGGAGTGGTGCCTTATGAGTACATATGAGGAATT
>CDZW01007963.1_pt1 | contig 13972 bp, 7 predicted proteins | sample 557511 | NCBI WGS metagenome assembly CDZW01 (sample SAMEA3182067, study PRJEB8094) | gut metagenome | biome: human; feature: gut; material: Stool; isolation source: human stools | place: Canada | collected 2013-03-05 | reverse complement strand
TGGCAGAAGATGCTCGAACCATACGATAAATGCGGAGCCTCGATATTGACGCCTGCATGGAGAGTTTTATGCCGTATCTCGAAGCCAACAGAAGGACTACCAATACGGTGTTCCATGTTTCGCTCGACCCCTCGCCAGAGGATAAGCTGACCGACGAACAGCTCAGGAAAATCGCCTGTGAGTACATGGAACGCATGGGTTACGGCAAACAGCCTTATATTGTTTTCAAGCACAAGGACATTTCCAGAGAGCATCTCCATATCGTGTCACTGCGTGTCGATGAGCAGGGCCGCAAACTCCCGCACGATTTCGAGGCCCGGCGCTCGATGGAGATTCTGCGTGACTTGGAGCGGAAATACGGTCTGCATCCGAGCGTCAAGGGACAGGGACTGACGGACAGGGAGGGCCTGCGGAAGGTGAATTATTCCGAGGGGAATGTCAAGCAACAGATTTCGTCCGTCGCCCGGTCGTGTCTGCGAAATTACAAATGCTCGTCGTATGGAGAATTCCGCACCCTGTTGGAGCTGCTCAATGTTTCGGTCGAGGAACGCACCGGAACGATCGACGGAAGAAACTATGCAGGTAGTGTCTCGGGCTCTGACCGACGACGGCTACGGCATCGGCACGCCATTCAAGTCGAGTCGTATCGGAAAGGATGTCGGCTATAAGGCCCTTCAAAAGTATTACGGGATGTCGAAAGACAACCTGAAAAAGCCGGGCGCGCTCGATCGTCTGCGGCAGACGGTCAAAGACGCCATGAGCCCGCATAACACACGGGACGAGTTCCGACAATTGCTCAAAGCGGAAAGTATCAACACTGTTTTCCGGATCAACCCCGTAGGAAGGGTTTACGGCGTAACGTTTATCGACCACACCAATGGCATTGTCGCCAACGGTTCGGTGCTGGGAAGGGAGTTCTCGGCCGGTGTTTTCAACGAGCTGTTCCCGACCTCCCGAAAAGAAACACTGCATACCGCAGAACAGCACGCGGAACGCCAATACGAACAACGAAGCCGCACGGCAAATCCTGTCTCAGGAGTTGTCGACACGTTGTTGGACTTGGTCGATGCGCGGGCTTTCGAGGAACAGCAAAGAATCCAGCGACGGCGGAGAAAAAGGAAACTGCATCGATAATAACTAAAATTGAATTCTGATTAGGCAATCAAACCGTAATGTATAAATAGTCAAGACTTATTCTGACAGTTGAATCACTATCGGACAAAAACTGTCGGATTAAGTCTTGACTAATTCTCGTTGAGTATAATTATTACTCGTTGTTCCTATGCTGTCACTGTCATGCCATGCATTGGCGAGTAATGGAAACCCTCCGGCATTTCATCTCATAAAGAACCGAAAGCTGCGCGGATTTTCTGGGAATTTACCATTATTCGCTTTTTAATAAGCTTCTAACCGTTTAGATGTGCGTTGGGTCTGTTCAAAAATTGTTCGGGGCTGTTCACTTTGAAGCAGCCGTTCGCACATGGCGGAGATTATGGGGCGCTGATAGGATCGTCCGAACCATCCCAACGCCTCGACGGCCGCTACGCGCAGCGGCTCTTCGAGCGCGGCGTCTTCGGCCAGGGCGATCAGTTCGGGTACGCAGTAGTGGTGGCGGTAGAGGCGGAAATAGGTGATTTCGCTCAGGCGCCGCTTCATCTTGTTCTGCGGGTCGCGGATGAATTTGAACGTTTCCGTCTGTTCGGCCTGCTTGTCGGCTATGCGCTTCAGCCGTTTCTGTAGCGACTCTTCGTTTTGGTAGAGTTCGTGTTTGGCCGCGGACTGACGGCGGAGCTCAGCGCTCACGGCGTCGGGATTCATGAACATCATGTTCTCATCGGCATGGTAGGCCACGCGCAGCGAGAGTTCGTCGTCCAGCAGCATCTCGACGGCTGCGGGAACCAGCTCGTCGTCGCCGCAGTCGCCGATCCACTGCGACACCAGACGGCGCACCAGTTCGTAGCTGTCGCCCGCCGCCTGCACCAGCATCGCGTTGAAACGCGGCGAGCGGCTGGTGCTCATCAGCCTGAGGGCTTCGAGACGCACCGGTCCGTAAGGAGATTCGGCGACCCGTTTTTCACACAGGTCGGCGGTCTTGTCGTAACCGTTGTCGGCCAGCTTGCGCAGGGCGATGGCCTGCACGTCGGCGGGCATCGTTTCGGCGGCCATCCGGAGCCAGTATTTGTTGTCCGATGCTTTTGCCGTGAGTGCCGTGTTTAGGTCGGTGCCGGGCAGCGCCCGGTTGATGAAACGGTAGGTCGGGTCGCCGATCAGGTGTGTTTCGAGGTAATGCACGTGGCGTCCCCACTGTCCGATGCGCACGCCGCAGTCGAGCAGTCCAATATAGCGGTCGGGCCATTTGTCCTGCAGGGCGTTGACCGAATTGCCCTGGGTGACGATGCAGTCGCCCGGACCGAAGATATAGCTCGCGGCGATGCACTCGTCGAGGTGGAACGAGCCGTTGTAGCAGGCGTCGAACATCACCATACGGGGATTCATCGGCCGGTTGTAGAGGTCTTCGATGTGTACGTCCATGGCCTGGTCGAGCAGCGAATCGGCCGTGTGCAGCGAATCGGAGAGCTGGCACCACGCTTCGGGCACGCCGTAATAGGCGATCAGCTCGGCCTTGCGTTTTTCGGGGTCTTTGTGTCCGTCGATTTTGCTGCGCAGGAACCGTTTGATGTTCTCGATCGAAACGTTCATGCCCGAACCGTTTCGGTATCCGTTCAGGTATTGCGTGTCGGGAGCGCCGTGGTGGTGGCACAGGGCGACATCGACGCCTTTGCGGGCCATCTTCTCCAGCAGGTAGGGCTTCATGGGCCAGCGGCTTTCGAAATCATAGAAACGCACGGTGCTGCCGGTGCGGAAAAGTGCGGGCAGCTGTTCGCGCAGCGCGATCTGCTCCCCGGCCCAGGCTTCGGGAGCCTCGGAGTTGTAGCCGTGGCCGCGGAAAACGAACAGGTTGTCCAGCTCGTTCTGTTCGGCATGGGCCTTCACTACCTTGCGCAGGTAGGCACGCAGCAGTTCGTCGGAATCCGCGCCTTCGCGTTTGGGCGGCTTGATGCGGGCCGAGTAGATCGGCGACGCGATGTGCTGGCGCGATTCGGGCGAGAGCGAATAGTAGAAATAGAGCGGTTCGTCGGCGTCGCGGCGCAGGAACTCGAATTGCAGTTCCGGATCGTCGTAATAGCGGTCGGAGGGGACCGACGAATCTTTCCAGTCGCGGTCCTGACTGCTCTTGAACGCCGATGTGAGATGCTGTCCGTCGCGGATCATGGCAATGGGGATGTCGCCGACGAACACCACGCCTTCGAGGTGCGGCTGCGCCTCCGTCATCCGGATGATCTCGCTGCGCACGCTTTCGGGGTTCTGCCACTCGTCGATGAGCAGGTAGGTCCCCAATCCGTCGCGCTCCACGGCGGCGCGGTAGGCGTCTACCTCGGCGGCTGCGGCTTCATAACTCCGGCTGTCGATGAAAATGGCGAACGTCGTGGGGCTTTTCACGCCGGGACGGACGATCCGCGGTGCCGCTGCAAGCGACAGGGCCTGCAGGCAGACGGCGATCAGTAAGACGATTCTTTTCAATTTCATGGTCATGTCGGATTATCGGGTCGGTACGGATACGGTGCTTTCGAGCCGGATCGCGGTTTGCGTCAGCTCGTCGCGGAGCTCTTTCTCCAGGTTTTTGTCGGCGGCTGCCTGCCGGCAGGCGTCGATGATCTCGGCACGGCGCGGGGTATGCGCGAACCAGCCCAGACACTCGGCCGTGTTGACCCGCAGTTCGAGGGGCTGCGAAGCGTCGGCCACGAGTTTCAGCAGCTCGGGCACCAGTTCGTGGTAGGTGTTGTTGCGCATCGAACGGATGGCCGAGATGCGGCTTTTGAGCGTTTTGCCGTTGAAAAGCTGATTCCGCTGCCGCTCCTTCATCGCTTGTTCGCCGGCGACCTCTTCCCAGAGCTCGGTGAATTTTGCCTCGCTGTCCGCATACGGCGAAGCCTCGACGGCCGTGCGCAGCGCCTGTTCGACCTCTTTTTCGGGGAACAGCTCCAGCCCCTTCATGACAATGTAGGCTACACGCTTCGATTCGCTGTCGTTGACATAAGTATCGGCCAGCGCGGGCAGCAGCTCCAGACGGCTCGATTGCCAGGCATAGGTCGCAGCGTTGCGGCGCAGCAGTTCATAACGGTCTTTCAGTCCCCGGATGATGGCTTGCGCGAAGATCTCCTCGTCGCCGAAGCGTCCGATGAGTTTGAGGCACTCCATACGGGTCGTCGCCAGCGGCGACTGTTTCATGAACTCCAGCAGTTCGCCCGCCGAGATCGCACCGGCGTCGGTCAGCATGCGCAGCGCGAGGCTCTGCACGTCGGCCCACGGGCTTGCGAGCAGGCTGCGCCAGTAGGCGGCGTCTCCCTTGCGGGTTGTCATGTCGGTGGCCAGCGTATTCGGCTCGACGGGCTGGAACCGGAAGGCCGGGTCGCCGATGATGTGTCCTTCGAGCGATGCGATCAGCCGGTTATACTGCCCGACACGCACGCCGTGTGACAGCAGGCCGACCAGCTCGTAGGTCCAGCGGTCCTGCAGTACGTTGACCGTATTGCCCTGCGTGGCCACCGTGCGGCCCGGGCCGAAGATGTAGTAGCCCGTGATGTAGCCGGGTTTGTGGAACGAACCGTTGTAGCAGGCGTTGAGCATCACGAAACGCGGCTGTGCGGCCAGCGTCTCGAGGTCCTCGAGGCTGACGATCGTCTGGTCGCCCTTGGCCTTCGTGTCGTCGTCCGCCTCCGTCTTTTTCGTTTCGAAGAAGGCGTCGGTCAGGTGGTATTTCTCCTTGAAATACTGTTTGGCGCCCTCCACGTCGGCTTTGTCGCCCTTGCGGCGTTCCATATACAGGGCGATCATGACTTCGGCTTTGAGCTGGCTGTACTGGCCGTCGAAACTGTCGGGTTCCGTCGTATAACTGCCGACGTGCTGTTTGTCGGGCGAACCGTGCTCGTTGAAGAACATGGCATCCACCTCCGGGCGCACCAACTCGTCGAAAACCCGGTATTTCATGTAATCGTCCATCCGGAAATTGAGCTGGCGCAGGTTTCCGGCCTTGCGGGTGTCGGTCAGCGGGAAATTTTCGTCGATGGCAACGCGCTCGTCCATCCAGCAGACCAGACAGTCGGAGTTGTATCCGTCGCCGGCGTAGGTCACCAGATTGTCGAGTTGGTCGACTTTGCCGCGTTCGGCGACGACCTTTTCCAGATAGCGGGCAATCCCTTCGTATTTGTCGCCTCCGAGCTGTTCGGGATAGCGGATGCGTCCCGAATAGAAGGCCGGGTCGAGCCGCTGCGGCGAGTCGCAGGCGAGGTTGAAATAGGAGAGCAGACGGTCGGTCGTGTCGCGGGCGATCAGCTCGAACTGCAGGTCCGGGCAGTCGTAGTAGCGGTCGGAGGGGACCGACGACTGAATCATCGGGAAATTGTCCTCGTCCATTTTGAACGCCGTGGTCAAGTGCTGGGCATTGCGCACCATGGCGATCGGAATGTCGCCCACGAAGACCACGCCTTCGAGCGGCGAGCGTTTGGCGGTTTTGCGCATCAGCGCGATGAGTTGTTCGCGCACCTGCTCGGGGGTCTGCCAGTTGTCGCGGAGAATGTAGGTCGAGAGTCCGTCGGCCTCCAGGACATCGCGGTAGGCATGAATCTGGGGCGCCGTTTTGTCGTAGGTCGCCTGATCGACGACGATTGCGAACGCCGTCGGCTGTTTGCTGCGGGGCTTTTCGACTGCGACTTTGGCTTGCAGGATGAATGGCAGCAGCAGGACGATTGCCAATAAATATCTTTTCATAGCTTTCATTACGGATTATTTCTTGGATTCTACGCGGTTAATCATGCGCTGCACCTCTTTGGCCAGTTCCGGTGAACAGTTGCCGCGGGCGAGCAGTTTGCGTCCGGCATCGGCGATTTCATGGCGCCGCACCGAGAGGTTGAACCACGCCAGCGCCTCGGCCATCCGCACACGCAGAATCTCGGGAACCTGCTCGTCGCCCAGCAGGGTGAGGTATTCCGTGACGTGCTGGTGATAGGGGCGGTTCTTGAGGAAACTGATGCGGGCCTGCCGCCAGCGGGGCTTGCCCTGGGGGTCGAGAATCTCCCGCGTCGAGGACTCGCCGGGCGAGAGCTCGTTGCGCTCGATGAGTTTGTCGAGCAGCTCCTGTTTCTCCTCCCGGGCATGGTAGAAATTCTTGTCGGCGAAATAGGTCTCGATTGCCTTTTCGACTTGCTGTTTGTCGAAGCAGCGGATCGCCTCGCTGATGTTGAAAACGATGCGGGCGGCATTGCGGTCCCTGACATATACGTCGATGAGCACGGAGATGAACGCCTCGTCGCCGATACGTCCCATACGTGTGACGGCGATACGGCGCAGGAACTCGAAGCGGTCGTAGGCGGCCAGCATCAGCGCCTGCTTGTATTCGGGGCCGTTGAGCGACTCGAGCAGCCGGAAGGCGTTGTAACGCACGACGCTGTAAGGCGACTCGGAGCACTTGTCGAGCAGGATGGCGAGCAGCTGCGGGTAGTCGTTTTCCCAAAGCCGGATCATCGCCAGGTTCTGGATGTCGGGTATGGCATTGTCGAGTTGTCCGAGCCAGAAGCCGTTGTTGCGCTTCAGCGCCATCGAATTGATGTCGAGTTCGGGATGGGCGGCCTTGAAGCGGTAGGTCGGGTCGCCGATCACGTGCGACTCGAGGATGTGGATGTTCTTGGCCCAGGCGCCGATGCGCAGCCCTTCGCCCAGCAGTCCCAGCAGGTCGAAAGCCGACTTGTCCTGAAGCACGTTGACGCTGTTGGCGAACGTCGTGACGCAGCGTCCCGGAGCCATGATGTAGTGTCCTGCGATGAAATCGTCCTCGCGGTAGTCGCCGTTGTAGCAGGCGTCGAAGACCACGAAGCGGGCATTCGGGGCGATGGCTTCGACCTCTTCGAGGATGATGCCCGTGCGCAGGTCGGCGATCGAGTCGAGACGGAGCATTTCGGGCTCCTCGGCCCGGTTGTACCACGTGGAATCGAGTCCTTTCTCCGCGGCGCGTTTGGCGGCCGATTCCCGGCCGCTGCCGGGACGGCGGGCCAGTTCGCGCAGGCTGCGCTGCATCTCGGCGGCGGCATCTTCGGCCGATTCCACATAGGGCGTCCCCGAAAGGTACTGCCGGTGGGGCATTCCGTGTTCGTGGAAGACCATCATGTCCACGTCGTCGCGGCGGACCTCGCGGATGAGCGACTCCTTGACGAAGGGCTGCATCGAGTAACGCAGGAATTTGGCGTTGTGGGTGCGGCTGAACACGTTGCCGAACTGCTCGTCGAGCAGCTGCTGTTCATCGCGCCAGGCGATGAGCGAATTGGAGTAGGAGCCGTGGCCCGTGTAGGAGACGAACTGGTCGAAAGGCGTCGCGTCGCGGTGTTCGGCCACGGCTTTCTCTAGGTAACGGGCAATCTGTTTGTAGGGATCGCCGTAGGCTTTCTGCGCCTTGATGCGGCCCGAATAGATGTCGCAGGAGATGTACTGCGGCGAATCGGGCGACATTTCGTAATAATGAAACAGTCCCTGCGAGGGAGTGCCCTGCGGGACGAACTGCAAATCGAAATCGTCGTAAAAGCGGTCCGAAGGAACCGAGGTTTCGTGGAGCGGGTGGTCGCGTTCGTCCATTTTGAAGGCCGAGGTGAGGTGCTGCGCCTTGGTGATCATGGCGATGGGCACGTCGCCGATGAATACGCATCCCTCCAAAGCGTTTTCCGCATAAAGTTTGCGCAGGACGTCACGCACCTGTTCGGGCGTCGTCCAGTCGTGCGAAACGATGTAAACGGGCAGTCCTTCGGCTTCGAGCGTCTGTTTGTAGGCTGTCATTTGGGGCCGGCATTCCCGGGCGGTTCGGGAGTCGGTGATCACGGCGAAGGAACTCGATCCCTGTATGGAGGGGTTTTCGAACGTCTGCGATCGTCCCGGCGCGGCCGAAAGCAGCAGAACTCCGGCCAGCAGGACAAAAAACGGTTTTCTATAATTCATATGGAGCAGTTATTTGAAACCCTCCGGGGAGGATATGTGTCGTCCTCTCCGGAGGGTTCCAGTTTTAAAACATCAGTCCGATTTTAAAATTGGCGTAAAAGCGGCGGTCGAACAGGTCGCGGTGGTCGTCGGCACGCACATAGTCGCCCGAGGCTGCGGCAAAGACCGAACCGCGGCCCTTGAACAGCCGGGCGAACGAATAGGTGATTTCACCGCCGAACGCAGCGTATCCCGACCCGAGGTAGTAATAGTCGCGGAGCGTGAAATCGGTGTAGCATTTCGTGTCGGCCTTGTAGCCGTTGTAGTCGATGTCGCTGCTGTTGTTCATCTTGTAGGAGGCGCGTATTCCGACGAGCAGCGAGTGCTTTTCGTTGAAGATGAAATTCTTGCGTCCGAAGATGCCGATCTTGCAGTTTTCGATGTCCTGGGTGCTGCGCGGGAAATAGTAGATGTCGCTGAGCTTCTCGGTGGAGAATTCGACGCCGGCAGTCCAGTTGTAGGAATCGCCGCGGGTGGTGCGCATATACTGCAAACGCCCCTCGAAACCGGCCTTCGAGCTGTTCGAACGGACGGATTTCGATTTTATGATCCACTTGGCGACCTCGAAGGAGTTGTCCCACTCCTGTACATACTGGATGCCGTCGATGCTGCGGTCGCCGTAAGCGGCATTCAGGAAGAACGTATTCTCCTTCGAAGGCTTGTAGACGGCGTTCAAGCCGATCGACCAGCGTTCGTCCCGGGTCGTGCCGACCATTTTGGGCGTCGTGTAGCTGTTGGTGACATCCTCTATTTCCCGGGTGTACTTGCCCGATACGAGCAGGCGCAGTTTTTGGGTCGTGAACGAGTACTGGCCGCCGACGCCCATGCAGTTGGCGTTGTAGATGCGCTGGTTGTCATCCGTGCTGCTGGAGATGGAGGCATCGACGTAGAATCCCGGGAAGTTGAAAATATAGACCGGGTTGGTGCTCATCGAGATTTTATTCGAGGCGGTTCCGTCTTCGCGCCGGGAGTAATACTGGTAGTTAGCGCCGATGGCGTGCTTGCCCAGCGTGACGGTCACACCCGGTTTGATCTCGAATTTCGAAAGGCTGACCAGCGGACGCGGGTCGTGCTGTTTGGCGCCCTGGCCGTTCTGATAAGTGGCTTCGATTCCGAAGATCAGGCGGTCCCACAATTTGGGCGCCGCAGCCTTCACGGTCATGTCGTAGAGCTGGTTGATCCATTTGCTTTTGTAGGTGTCGGCGATGAAGAAGGGCGTGCCGCGCAGCGGGTCGATCAGCGAGGCGTTGTACTCGGCATCGCGCAGCTGGTCGCGCGAATATTCGAAACTACCCCAGATGAAAGCGCCCTTGAGGGCCTTCATCGTGCCGCCGCCGTCGGTGAAGAAGCGGTACCCGGTGTTGTGTTCCCCCTCCTGCGCCCGTTTGAACGAACCTTTCTCAATATCGTATCCCAGTCCGACTTGGCTGTAGTAGTCCATCTGGTCGAGCTGGATGCCCGACGCGTTGTCCGAGTAGCTGAACTGGAGACTCTCGCTTTTCAGCCGTTCGACGGAGGCCTCGGTATTGATCCGCTGCGCCGAGGTGCAGAGCGGCGCAAGGGCCGCAGCCACGAGGCATCCCGTCAGTTTGATGTAGCTATATTTTATCATAACTCATTCGATTTAGGGGGATTATTATTTCAGGGACCAGTTCCAGGCGGGCATCTTTTCGCCGTTGCGGCGGAACTGCGGGACCTGCGTTTCGAAATCTTCCGTCGAGTTGTTCGTGTCCTGGTAGATCGGGGTGCCGTCGGGCCGTTGGCCGATCACTTTGCGGCACACGCTCTTGCCGACGTAAATTTTCTCCGTCGAAGCCGCTCCGGCGTCCACGAATCCGGGAATACGCTTCATGTTGAGGCTGTTCGATGTCGGGAGCATCTCCACGCCGTCGATCAGCTGTTCGGCCGGAATGCGGACGTACTCCTGCGTTTTGCCCACCTGTCTCTGGGTCGTCTCTCCCACCACGCCCGTATTGATGGTCGGGAATTCGAGGTGCTTGCCGGGCTGGTAGATGCAGAGTCCCGGACCGCTGACGGTGTTCAGCCACTGCATGGTCACGATGTATCCCGACCAGAAAACGTACTCGAGATCAGGAACGTCCGGGTTGACACGCTGCGGATTGCCGGCCCACGTTTCGAATTCGGACAGCGAAGTGTCGATCAGTCCGCCGTATTTGCTGTGGTCGGCATGGTTCGCGGCCTCCTGGGTGATGATGAACGATTCGCCCGGCTTGAGCGGGTAGTCGGTTCCGTTACCCGGCAGCTGCCAGACCGTCACGGCATAGACGTAGTTGTTCAGTCCGTCCTCGGCGGGCCATTCTGGGAGCGTCGCCGTTGCGAATTCGGGCACGAGACGCGCGAAACAGAGGTGGTCGAGGTAATAGGTCTCGTCGCCGTTGTTGTAGATTTCGTAGAACTGGTCGCGGAAATAGGTCGCCTGCGTCTCGGGATTGGTGCTTCCGCAGTAGAAGATCTGGCTGAAGCAGAGCGGGCCCACCATGGCGGGACGGATGGCGATCGAGAAGTCGTTCGACGCCTCGGCCTGTTCCGGCGTGATGTCTTTGGTGATGGCTTTGTTCTGCACCGATCCGTTCAGGTAATAGGTATTGCCTTCGGATTCAGATTCGCCGAATACCGAGATCGTGTAGTTGCCCGGTGCGACCTCGGTTTGTGCGATGCCGTTCTCGTCGGTCAGCGTTTCGATGACGGCGTCCTCCTCGAAATTGGTGAAACGGACGGTGAGCCCATCCACCGGGAAATCCGTGTTGATGGTACCGTTGCCGTCGGCATCCACAAAGCCGGTCACGGCCTTGACCTTGAAGGAGACGTTCAACGGATTCACAACATCGGCCTGGCTGGCGGAGTCCATCATCTCGATGCACGAACAGAGCCCTGCAGCGGCCGTCAGTATGGCTATATATGTCTTTTTCATGGTTGTACTTGCGTTGTAGGGTTATCGAATCTTGACAGACAGCGCAGCTCCGAAAAAGAAGGTCTTTGCGTTGCGCCGGGTGTACTTGCCCGGATAGACTTTGCTCTCCCAGATCGGCGTGCTGCGGAACATATTGTTGGCGAAGAACGAAATGCGCATGAAATTGCGGATTTCCTTGGTCAGATTGATGTTGATACAGAGTATCGGGGGCATCGAACCTTCGGGAATCAGCCGGCGTGCGTCGAGGCGCCCGCGCATGTCGAGGGCCTGGAACTCCTCTTCCCCGATGCGCGAAGCGTCGAAATCATACACCTGACCGTCCAGGCGCGAGATGTATTTCACAGGGATCGAGTCGTTGCCGTAGGTGGTGTACTCACGCTCCTTCCATTTGACGCTGGCTGTCAGCGTGACGACGAAACCGATTCGCGGAATGTTGTGCGTGATACGCAGGTTGGTCGTCGTTGACGACGAATGCTCCGCCTTGTTGCCCGGTTCGAAGACGCCCATGTGGGGATAGGAACCGGCTACGCTGCTGCCTGTCGTATGGTTCGTGAACGTGTAGTAGTTCTTCCACGATTTGTACTGCGTCCAGCTTCCGTTCAGTCCGAACGAGGTGCGGATGGAGTTGATACGTCCGAAATCGATGTCGAACTCGACGCCCCGGCTGTTATAGGCAAAGTAGTTGGTCGGGATCGAATACTGGAGCAGGATTTTGTCTGACGACTTGAGCGACAACTCGGGCATATCGGTCTCATTGGCCGGTTTGGCCGCCGAATACTGATTGTAGTCCACGCATTTGAAGGTGTCGAACGTTGCGCTGGTCATGTAGCCGTTGCGGGTCTTGTCCTCGTAATAGGTGACTGAACCGCGCACCTGCCCGATCTTGAAATCGACGCCGACCTCCCATTTGGTGGTTTTCGCCAGTTCGAGATCCGGATTCTCCGCCGAATAGACGTGCGTCGTGGCGATCTGGAATTTCTGGGCGTCGCTGAAGCCGCTCGCCGTGGTGTTGTCGAAGTTCAGGATGTCGAAATAAGCGTTGTCGGGATAGAGATAACCCAGCGAGGGGGCTTTGTACGTGATGCCGTAGCCGCCGCGGACGCTCAGTTTCTCGGGAATCAGGTCGTAGGAGGCGTTGATACGGGGTGCGACGCCTCCGTCCATGTTGTAAATATGGTCATAGCGGACGCCGGCGACGATTTCCAGCTTGCGGCGCAGGATGTCCATCGAGAAATACTCCTCGGCGAAGAGGCTGAACTGGTGCATGAACGGCACGTCTTTGAAGGCGCGTTCGCGCTGGGTGGTGAAATTGCTGCTCACCTTCCGGCGCGGCGGGGTCTCCGGGTCGAAGACCTTGCCTTCGCCCAGGTTGCCCGTGGCGCGGTACTCGCCGCCGATGATCAGCCGGTGGTGAGTGCGTCCCAGGTCGCCGGCGAAATTGGCCGACAGCTGCGCGAAGGTGTTGAGCTCCTTGCCGTACAGGTTGTATATGGCCGTATAGTCCGACGGCAGGCGCCAGGCTTTGCCGTTCTTGTCGGCATCGGGGATGTTCGTGATTTTCGTACCGTCGGCCAGGTAAATATCCTGTCCGGGCATGCTCGAAAGAATGGCTCCGTCGGTTTTCGAGGTGGAGTAGGTCCAGTCGGAGTTGGAGGCGAACTCCTCCCGGTACGTTTTTTTGTTCGTATAGTTCGCCGAGACGGTGTATTTGAGGTTTTTGAGCCAGTTCTTGTTGAAATTGAACGACCCGTTGGTGTTGAAGCGCAGGCCCAGGTCGCGCTGGGTCATCAGGTCCAGATCCCTCGCGTCGTCGGGATTCGGTTCGGCCTTGTCCTTGGTGTAGAACAGGTTGAACGAGGTGTTGGTGGACCATTTGCCGACGGTGTTCGAGTAGCTTACGCGTCCCGTCACACGGTTGTAGGTGTCGTATCCTTCGGTCGGATCGTATTGGGCGAAGGTGTAGTCTACGCCGTAGTTGAGCACGCCGGCTTTACGGCCGAGGCCCACGCCGTGCGATACGGAAGCCATGTAGACATTGGGATTGACATCCAGCTGGATCGACAGCGGCGTGCGTCCCGCCTTGCTGTTGACGATGACGGCGCCCGAAGCGATGTCGCCGTACTGGGCCGAGGCAATACCCCGGATCACCTCTACCGATTCGATGTTGTTGGTGGTGATGGTTCGCATGTCGACGCCCGAGTTGGGGGTCGATATGCTGGGCCCTGCGCCGGCTCCCAACGCCAGCGACAGGGTCTGCATGTTGGCGTTGTTCGAAAGGGGAGCGCCGTCCATGATGATGGCCGTGCCGAAGCTCTGGCCGTTGCGGACGGAGAATGTGCTGACTTTCTTGAGGGCGATCTCTTCGGCCGTGCGTGTGCTGGCGCCCGGAAGGAGCGACATGATGTCGGCCAGCGATGTGGCCTGAATGTGCTCCATGGCCGATTTGGAAATCTTCGAAGCGGTTGCCGCACCGGTCTTTTTCGACTCGGCCGACACCACGATGTTTTCCAGATAGAACGAGGTGGCCTTTAGGGTGAATTTGAGCGAGTCCCGTGCGGGAAGCTGGATGGTCTGAGACAGCGGCTCGTAACCCAGAGAGCTGATCTCGACCTTGTATTTCCCCGGATTGGAGAGTTGGATTTCGAACCGGCCTTTGACGTCGGTGGTCGTTGCTACGCCGATTTCGGGCAGGGAGACAACGGCGTAGGCCAGCGGAGTGATCTTAGAATTTCCCCCCCCCCTCAGTTTCCGAGGCTTGGACCGTGCCGCTGAACGAGATCTTACCTTTGCCCTGCGCCCACACGGAGGTGGCACCGTAAAGCAGCAGCATACTCGTTAACACACTTAATTTGGCGAAAAAAACCTTCATAAGCAGAATGTTTTGGGTTAATAAATGATTCTTAAATCTTCCGGATGCAAAATCTTAGCAATAGAACGGATTGTATGCAGACTCCGGAGGGG
>CDZW01037247.1_pt1 | contig 14051 bp, 14 predicted proteins | sample 557511 | NCBI WGS metagenome assembly CDZW01 (sample SAMEA3182067, study PRJEB8094) | gut metagenome | biome: human; feature: gut; material: Stool; isolation source: human stools | place: Canada | collected 2013-03-05 | reverse complement strand
GATTCCGTAGCTCAGCTGGTAGAGCACAACACTTTTAATGTTGGGGTCCTGGGTTCGAGCCCCAGCGGGATCACCAGAGAAAGGAAGGTCGAGGCCTTCCTTTTTTCGTTTTCGGGAAGGAGAGACCGGTTTTATCCGGCCGGTTCCCGCGCATCGGCCGCGTCAGGTCAACGCTCTCCGGAAAGCAGGTCGACGTATTCCCACTCCCGGCCGCCGGCACGTTTGAGTTTCGGAGGCTCGCTGCAACACTGGCTGATCGCCGAGCGGCTGACGCCGTATTTGGCGGCGGCTTCCCGAAGCGTGTCGAACACCTCACCGGTGGTGATGCACCTTACCTTCCGGCTTCGTCGTCGCAGCATCGCCCTAACGGAGCATTTCCGGCAGCCGGAAGAGCGGGATTTCGCGATGAGGCCATACGCCTGCGCCGACCATACATGGCCGCAGGCCCTGCACTCGAATGTCATGCGGGTCTGGCTGTTGACATACTCGGTCAGAGGGACGATCTCCGGATGCAACAGGTTCAATCTTTCGACGAACCGTTCATGCGAGAGTTTCAACCTGCCGGCACAGCTGGCGCATCCCGAACCCCGGCGCAGGGTCGTGGGCGCAACGGACCACTCGTGATTGCAGACCTTGCACCGCACCCTGATTTTATCAGAGGCCCTCGTGTATTCGCCGATAACCTCGATTTTATCATTGATCCCGGCCAGCTCCGCCCGGAATTCTTCGGTGGTCATCCGCCGCGAATCCAGTTCGGCCCTCCTCCGGATCGTCTCCCATTCGCCCGCGGCGAGGTTCGAATCCAGCCCGAACGCCCCGAAAAGGGTTTTCGTCACCGCAACCAGCTTGTCCATATTCCGGCGGGAGGCAAGGTCGCAGGGAGTCACCAGGCAATCGTCGAAAGGAACGGCCGTTTCATCATAATGGTCATATACGGTTATCAGCCGGATGCCTTTCCTTTCGCACAGCAGGCGCTTTTCCCGATCCCTCTCCACCAGATTCCGGTGCCAGTACCACGAACCGGGTTCCACGGCCGCCCTCAAGGCGGGAATGCAGACGTCCAATTCGACTCCTGCCGCAGTCTTGTCCCGCGACAGGACTTCCGATTCGCCGAGCATGCGGACAAAGGCGTGGCGGATAAACTGTTCCGGAAAGGAGGTGCATGCCCTGTGGCAGTTCGGACAGCCGCCGCCGTGCAGAACATCGCTCGGCTTTACTTCGTACTCGTATTTGCAGGCGTTGCAGCGGAGAGGGATCGGCGTCGTATAGTTTACATATTTCCCGCCCTCCCGGACGACGAGATTCCGGTCGATTTTATGGAGGCGTTTCAAAAAACGCTCCATCGTCAGTCGCTGGGACGCTCCCCGGCGGGAATGCGCGCACAGCGGACATCCCCGGCCGTTAAGTATATGCGCAGGGGTCACGTCCCATTCGTGTCCGCATTTCAGGAACCGGAACCGGGTCTTTTCGAGCGCTTTCACATACGGGCCGACGATGATCACGTCATCCCTTCGGGATTTTAGCTCCTCCACGAACTCCGCGTGGGATTTCCGCATGGTTCCCGCGCACTTGGGACAGCCGTGGCCGCGCAACAGGCTACCCCCGACCGGCGCCCACTCCCAACCGCATACGTCGCATCTTACGGCAACCCGGGAGAGGCAGTTTTCGTATGTTCCGACGACCGTGATTTTGAGATTCCGCGCCTTCAGGGCACGCACGAATTCCGGGTGGCTCTTTTTCTTCATCATGCGATCGGGTTATGCGGTAAAACGGAAGAGCCGGCATAAGCCGGCTCCCGTCAGTGTGCGATGGATCGGGGACGTTTCAGGTGCGCCCAGGCCGAATGCACGAAGGCGCCGGCAAGACCCTCGTCGAAGACCAGCCGGTGTTTCCAGCGGTTCGCCCACCAGCGGCGGATCTTGAACCGGACCACGCGCAGCAACCCTTCGGGCTGCTCGCCGGAGAACGCCGGGGAGAGGATTTCGTCCAGCACCCGCTTTTCGAGTTCGGCGTCGCGTTCGAAATCCGGGAGCGACGGGGCCTCCAGCCCCAGGCAGTCGACGCAGAGGGCGTTGAGGCAGTTCAGGAACCCGACCATCCGGGTCTCCCGGGCCACGGCGTACAGAGCCGGCCAGTCGATCCGGTCGTGGCAGTGCGCGACGAAGACGCACCAGTCCAGAACATGCCGCAGGCCGATGTTGATCGCCGCGAAATGCACGGCGGCATGGCGCAGCAGGAACAGGGCGTTGAGCTGCTCCGAAGGCAGGTAGACGGCTACGCCCGCAACGGCGACCGACTCGCCGGGCTGCGCGGCATACTGCTTGAACAGCCGTTCGAGACGCGCGTTGGAGGCGTGCGTCTCCTTATTGACAAAGTCGTAATGGTTCTCGACCATGATGCCGTCGACGTCGAACGTCGTGTGGTGCTCCTTGTGCACGTCGACCGGAACGCCCCACTCCCGGGCGACCAGCTTGTCGGCCTCGGGCTGACGCCCGAAAAGCCAGATGTCGATGTCCCCGCAGGGACGGTGTTCCGGAACGGGATAGAAAAGGCTCAAGCCGTAGCCCTTGAGCAGCATCATCGGGATCGCATGCTCGCGGTAGAACGCCGCGAGGCGGGCGATGGCCCGCTCCTGCCGGCGGTAGACCTTTTCGATCCGTTCGACGTTGACGGCCCATTGCAGGCGCAGCGCCCTGGGCGGCCGCATCGCTTCGGGCAGGAGCTGCATCCCGTCCCACGCCTGGGCCAGCACGCCCTGCACCGAGGAGAGGTCGTAGATTTCACGCCACTGCGCCGCGTCGGTCCCCTCGAACAGCGATGTGTCGTCCATACGGTTGCGCAGCGTCGCCCGCACGAGGGCGAACAGTCGTTCGGCAGCCCGCGTCATCGCACCATGTCCTCCGGCGCCAACGGCGCATAGGGACCGTCCTTGACCTCGAACAGCACCGTGCCGCTTTCGAGAACCTCCAGCGTGTGCCACTGCCCTTTGGGGACGTGGATGCCGTAGACGCCTTTCAGCGGGTCGAGCGCGAAACGCTGCGTCTGGCGGCCGTGCTCGTCGCAGAAAATCACGTCGAAGCGGCCGCGCAGGATGACATAGGTTTCGTCCGTGTGGGGATGGCGGTGCACGGGCAGCGCCGTGCCCGGCTCCAGGGCGTTGAGCAGACGCTGGGCCTTGGCGTCGAGCGAGTCGTGAAGGTTGAAATTCATCCGCAGGCGTTCGCTCGTCTTCGCCCGGGCGGTCACTTCGTCCAGAAGTTTATCGTCGAGAATCATACTGTCTATGGTTTGAATTAGTCCCGGTAAAGATAGCGATACTTTGCAAAAAAACAGGCACGGAGATCGGATTTTCGCAAAAAAACCGTACCTTCGATCGAAATTATCCGCCCGAAGACCCGGAGAAAAGGCCCGCGGGCGGCGTCAACGACGCAAGAAAATGAAAGGTATCGTATTAGCCGGAGGCTCGGGCACGCGCCTGTATCCCATCACGAAAGGTGTGAGCAAGCAACTGCTGCCCATTTATGACAAGCCCATGATTTATTATCCGATTTCGGCGTTGATGCTGGCCGGCATCCGCGAGATACTCGTGATCTCGACGCCGGCCGACCTCCCGGGATTCCGGCGGCTGCTGGGCGACGGCTCGGACTACGGCGTAAGCATCGAGTACGCCGAACAGCCCTCGCCCGACGGGCTGGCGCAGGCGTTTCTGATCGGCGAGGAGTTCATCGGCGGCGATTCGGTCTGTCTGGTGCTGGGCGACAATATCTTCCACGGAGCGGGCTTCACGGGCATGCTCCGGGAGGCCGTGCGCAGCGCGGAGGAAGCGGGCAAGGCGACGATCTTCGGCTACCGGGTCGAGGACCCCGAGCGGTACGGCGTCGCGGAGTTCGACGCCGCGGGCAACTGCCTCTCGATCGAGGAGAAGCCTGCGCATCCGAAGTCGAACTACGCCGTGGTGGGGCTGTACTTCTACCCCAACAAGGTCGTGGAGGTGGCCAAATCCATCCGTCCCTCGGCGCGCGGCGAACTGGAGATCACCTCGGTGAACCAGGCGTTTCTCGCCGGCGGAGCGTTGAAAGTGCAGACCCTCCAGCGGGGATTCGCATGGCTCGACACGGGCACGCACGACTCGCTGGCCGAAGCCTCGATCTTCGTGGAGGTGATCGAGAAGCGGCAGGGGCTGAAAATCGCCTGCCTCGAAGGCATCGCCTACCGCAACGGCTGGATCACGGAGGAGAAGATGCGCGCACTGGCCGGGCAGATGCTCAAGAACCAGTACGGACGGTATCTGTTGAAGGTAATCGAAGAATCGAAACGATGAAAGCGATAAAAACGGAGATCCCCGGCGTGGTGCTTCTCGAACCAGAGGTGTTCGGGGACGCAAGGGGTTATTTTATGGAGCGTTTCTCGCAGCGGCAGTTCGACGAACTGGTCGGGCCGGTGCGGTTCGTGCAGGACAACGAGTCGAAATCGCACTACGGAGTGGTCCGGGGACTGCATTTCCAGAAGGGGGAATACGCCCAGGCGAAGCTGGTGAGCGTGGTCAGGGGCCGCGTGCTCGACGTGGCGGTGGACATCCGCCGCGGATCGCCGACCTTCGGACGGCACGTCGCCGCGCTGCTCGACGGAGAGAACAAGCGGCAGCTGTTCATCCCCCGCGGATTCGCCCACGGATTCGCCGTGTTGAGCGACGAGGCCGTCTTCCAATACAAATGCGACAACTACTACGCCCCCGGCAGCGAGGGCGGCATTGCGTGGGACGACCCCGCGCTCGCGATCGACTGGCGGCTTCCGGCCGGCGAAATACTCCTCTCGGAGAAAGACCGCCGGCACCCGAAGCTGGCCGACGCACCGGAACTTTTCGAATACGACAGACCATGAACATACTCGTAACGGGCGCCAACGGCCAGCTGGGCCGTGAAATGCAGCGGCTGAGCGCCGTGTCGCCCAACAACTACACCTTTACCGACGTGGCCGAACTCGACGTTACCGACGCCGGGGCCGTCCGGCAGGCCGTGGCGCAGACCCGCGCCGAAGTGATCGTGAACTGCGCGGCCTACACCAACGTGGAGCGCGCCGAGGAGGACGAGGCGGCGGCCGACCGGCTGAACCGCGGGGCGGCAGAGAACCTCGCCCGGGCCGCGGAGGCGAACGGCGCGACGCTGATCCACGTCTCGACGGACTACGTCTTCGACGGCACGGCACACCTGCCCTACACGGAAGACGCCCCGACCGCACCGCTGGGCGTCTACGGGCGCACGAAACTCGCCGGGGAGCGGGCCGTCGCGGAGTCGGGGTGCAAATACCTGACCTTCCGCACGGCGTGGCTCTATTCCGAATACGGGAACAACTTCCTGAAAACGATGCTCCGGCTGACGGCCGAAAAGGAGCGTCTGAACGTGGTCTTCGATCAGGCGGGGACCCCGACCTACGCCGGGGACCTGGCCATGACGATCTTCTCGATCGTCGAAGGCGGCTATTTCGCCGGGAACGAGGGCCTCTACCACTTCTCGAACGAGGGCGTGGCGTCGTGGTACGACTTCGCCGCGGAGATCGCCGCCGCCGCCGGGCACGACAAATGCCGCATCCGCCCCTGCCGCACGGCGGAATTCCCGACCAAGGCCGCCCGCCCGGCCTACTCGGTGCTGGACAAAAGCAAAATCAAAGAGACGTTCGGGCTGGAAATCCCCCACTGGCGGGAGTCGATGCTCTACTGTCTGAAAAACATGCTGCGATGAAACGCAATATCCTGATCACCGGCGGCGCCGGATTCATCGGCTCGCACGTCGTGCGGCTGTTCGTCGGGAAATACCCCGACTATCGGATCGTAAACCTCGACCGCCTGACCTACGCCGGCAACCTCGCGAACCTGCGGGACGTCGAGAACCGTCCGAACTACACGTTCGTCAAAGGCGACATCTGCGACTACGACGCCATGCGCAGCCTCTTCGCGGAGTACGACATAGACGGGGTGATCCATCTCGCGGCCGAAAGCCACGTCGACCGCTCGATCCGCGATCCGTTCACTTTCGCGCGGACCAACGTGATGGGGACGCTGACGCTGTTGCAGGCCGCACGGGAGCATTGGAACGGCGCATGGGAAGGCAGACGCTTCCACCACATCTCGACCGACGAGGTCTACGGGGCGCTGCCGTTCGACGGGACGCTCTTCACCGAGCAGACCCGCTACGACCCCCACTCGCCCTACTCGGCGTCGAAAGCCTCGTCGGACCATTTCGTACGGGCGTTCCACGACACGTACGGATTCCCGGCCGTGGTGACGAACTGTTCGAACAACTACGGGCCTTATCAGTTTCCCGAGAAGCTCATACCGCTGTTCATCAACAACATCCGCCACGAAAAGCCGCTGCCGGTCTACGGCCGGGGCGAAAACGTCCGCGACTGGCTCTACGTCGAGGACCACGCCCGGGCCATCGACACGATATTCCACCGGGGACGCGACGGCGAGACGTACAACATCGGAGGTTTCAACGAGTGGCGGAACATCGACCTGATCCGGGTGATCATCCGGACGGTGGACCGCCTGCTGGGACGGCCCGAAGGGGCTTCGGAGAAGCTGATCACCTACGTCACCGACCGGGCCGGGCACGACCTGCGCTACGCCATCGACTCGCGCAAACTCAAGGAGGAGCTGGGCTGGGAACCTTCGCTGCAATTCGAGGAGGGCATCGAGAAAACCGTGCGGTGGTACCTCGCCAACCAAGAGTGGATGGACGACATCACCTCGGGGGAATACGAGCGGTACTATCAGGAAATGTATACCGGGCGGTAGACGCATATTTTCGGATCGTTTCACGATCCGGTGCTTATGTACTTTTTGATCGCAAAAAGTACCAAAAACTCTCCGACAGATGCCTTCGCCTACTTTGGGCGGCCTTACGCTGGCTCCGGGCGACTATTCGCGGGTTTGTAAACAAACCGCCCCCTCCGCTCGCGCTTTTAGGCCGCCCTGCGTTTCACGGCTGCGGCATCGAGTCGGGATCAGTCTCCGCTTGTGGCGGCGGGAAGCAGATGCGATAACTCCGTTCAGAAAAAACCACGAAAAACTCCGTATTTATCAAACCTACCCTTTGCGGCTGATCTCGGCGAACGTCGCCCGGACGCAGGCCGCCAGGTCCGAAGGGGCGACCTTGAGTTGCAGACCCCGCACCCCCGCACTGACATAGATGAAAGGCAGGCCGGCAGCCGTGGCGTGGATGTAGGTCGGAAAGGCCTTTTTCATGCCGATCGGCGAACAGCCCCCGCGGATGTAGCCCGTCACGGGCAGCAGCTCCTTCATCGGAATCAGATCGGCCTTCTTGTTGGCGGAGATCTTCGCCGCGGCTTTCAGGTCCACTTCGTGGTCGCCGGGCACGACGCAGACGAAATAGCCCGTGCGGTCGCCCTTCAAAACGAGGGTCTTGAAAACGGTCGCTATATCCTCGCCCAGCTGTTCGGCGACGTGCGTCGCGGCGAGGTGCTCTTCGTCCACCCGGTACGGAACCAGTTCGTATGCGATCTTCGCGCGGTCGAGCAGCCGCGCGGCATTCGTCTTTTCGACTTTGGGATGTGCCATATTGTTCTCTTTATCTTCTTATCTGCCGCAAAGGTAGTTTAAATTACCCGAATGTGTGCATTTTTGCTACATTTGCCCGATCATGGCGCAACGGACACTCATATTTCTGGCAGGACTTCTCTGGGCCGCAGGCGCTTCGGCGCAGACCACGCGCGTGCGCGGGCAGGTGACCGACACCGCGGACGGAAAGCCCCTGCAATTCGTCAGCGTCGTATTCCCCGGAACCACGACGGGAATCACCACCGACGAGCAGGGAATCTACGCCCTCGAAACCCGCGACACCGTGAGCCGCGTGCAGGCCTCGATGGTCGGTTACGCCACACGGACCCTGCCGCTGACGCCCGGAACCTTCAACCACGTGGATTTCGCCCTCGAAGCCGTGGAGTTCGGCATCGGGCAGGTGGTCATCACCCCCGGCGAAAACCCCGCCTACCCCATTCTCGACGGCGTGATCCGCAACAAGCCGCTGAACGACCCCGAGCGGTACGACACGTACAGTTGCCGCACCTACACCAAGATGGAACTGGACCTCACGAACATCAGGCCGCAGTTCCGGAGCCGCCGTCTCCAGCGCAACTTCGGGTTCGTCTTCGATTACGTCGACACCTCGGCGCTCACGGGCCAGGCCTATCTCCCGGCGATGATCTCCGAATCCACGGCCGACCTCTACCGCAGCAGCCGTCCGGCATTCAAGCGCGAGGTGATCCGCGCCAGCCGCATCTCGGGCGTCGAGGACAACTTCGCCGCGGCCCAGTTCACAGGAGGCATGCACGGCGACGTGAATTTCTACGACAACTTCATCGACATCTTCAACGTGCGCTTCGCCAGCCCGCTCTCCGACGGGGGACGCGCGTTCTACAACTATTTCCTGGTGGACAGCATGGTGACCGAGGGACGCAAGATCTACAAAATCCGCTTCCATCCCAAGCGCCTCACCACCCCGGTGCTCGACGGAGAGGTCAACATCGACTCGGCGTCCTACGCCCTCCAGTCGGCCTCGGCGCGCATGCCCAAGGGCGTGAACGTCAACTGGATCAGGCACCTGATGCTCGACAACGAGAACCGTCCGGCGGACAAGGGCCGCTGGTTTCGCGTCCACGACCGCGTGTCGGCGGAATTCTCCGTCTCGACGGCCGATTCGTCGAAACTCACCTCGTTCATCGGCACGCGCGAGGTGGCTTACAGCGACGTGCGCATCGGCGAGCCGATCCCCGACGAGGTGCTGCGCATGGACAACAACGTCGTGGTGCGCGACGAGGAACCCGGGCACCGCCGGGAGGAGTTTTGGGAGCAGGTGCGCCCTTACAGTTTGAGCGAAAAGGAGAAAGGCATCTACGCAATGGTCGACTCGGTGCAGCACGTGCCACTGTACCGCAACATCTACACCCTCATCAACACAGTGATCGTCGGCTACTGGAATACAAAATACATCGGCATCGGTCCCTACTACAAACTGGCCAGCTTCAACAAGCTGGAAGGCTTCCGCATGCAGCTGGGCGTGCGCACGACGACCAACGTGAGCCGCACGGTGCGCGTCGGGGGCTACGTGGCCTACGGCACGCGCGACGAGGAGGTGAAGGGCGGCGGCAGCGTCGAGGTGGCCTTCAACCGCCACCTCACGCGCAAACTGACCCTCACGGCACGGCACGACGTGATGCAGCTCGGCGCCGGGCAGAACGCGCTGACCGAGAGCAACATCCTCTCGTCGATACTCTCGCGCGGCGACCAGCGGCTCTCGATGGTCAACCGCGGCGAGGCGGTCTACGAACACGAGTGGTGTCACGGCGTGAGCACCTTCGCCGGCGCGCGCATGCAGCGCATCTTCGCCAACCGTTACGTGCCGATGCTGCGGCCCGACGGTGTGCCCGTCAACTCGGTTTCCGACGCCGCGGTGCACGTCGGCCTGCGGCTCTCGAAAAACGAAACGGTCTACCGCATGCCCTTCGACAAGCAGTCGATGGGTTCGGTCTACCCCATCCTGACGCTCGGATTCTCGGCGGGGATTCCCGACGCGCTGCACGGCAGCTACGAATACTACCGCCTCGAAGGCGGCATCCGCTACCGTCCGGAACTGCCGCCCGTGGGGTATTCGGACATCACGGTGCAGGGCGGGCGCATCTTCGGCAAGGTCCCCTACCAGCTGCTCAAACTCCACGAGGGCAACGGCACCTATTTCTACGATCCCTACGCCTTCTCGTGCATGAATTTCTACGAGTTCGCCTCCGACGCATGGGTGTCGTGGTTCTGGGAGCACCACTTCAACGGCGTGCTGCTGGGCCGCCTGCCGCTGATCAAAAAGCTGAAATGGCGCGAGGTGCTGGTCTGCAAGGGCGTGTGGGGCACGCTTTCGCGCGAAAACAACGGGTCGACGGCCGGAACGCAGGCCGACCTTCTCTTCCCCGCGGGCATGACCTCGGTGTCGGACCCCTATGTCGAGGCCGGATTCGGCGTGGAGAACATCTTCAGGCTCTTCCGCGTGGACTGCATCTGGCGACTCACACACCGAGGTCCCAAACCCGGACAGGAGATTCAGAACTTCGCCGTCAATTTAAGCCTGCAACTCAAATTCTGACCGGCGCAAGCCGTGCGTGTCGGGGATTTTGCCTATCTTTAGGCCCTGAAAACGAAACCGACGATGAAGAAAGCAGCTATATTCGACATGGACGGCACGCTGGTCGCCAACTCCCCGATACACATCCGGGCCTTCGAAATCTTTTGCGCCCGCTACGACGTCACCGACTGGAGAGAGAAACTCGCCAACGGGTTCGGCATGGGCAACGACGACATCATGCGGCTGGTGATGTCCGAGGAGGTGATCCGCGAAAAGGGCCTCGCGGCGCTGGCCGACGAGAAGGAAGCCATCTACCGCGAAATATACGCCCCGGACATCCGCCCGGTGGAAGGGCTGAAGGAGTTGCTCGAACGGCTCCGTGCGGCGGGGATTCCGTGCGCCGTGGGTTCGTCGGGATGCAAGGCCAACGTAGATTTCGTGCTCGACAGCTGTGCGATCCGGCCTTATTTCGATGCGGCGATCTCGGGCGACATGGTGTCGCGCTGCAAACCCGACCCGGAGATCTACCTCACGGCGGCTGCGGCGCTGGGCGTTTCGCCCGCCGACTGCGTGATCTTCGAGGATGCGCGAGCGGGATTCGAAGCAGCGAGGCGGGCCGGCGCAGGCCGGATCGTGGCCCTCACGACCACTCTGCCGCGCGAAGAGCTGGAGCGCGAACCGCAGGCCGACCGGATCATCGACTCATTCGCCGACATCGACGACATCGGCGCCCTGCTGGCCTAAAACAGCCGGGCGACGGCGGGAATACGCAGCACGCACCGCATCAGCCACGCCGGAACCAGCCGGCAGACACAGACGCAGATTTTCGTGAAAACACCCGGAATGCAGCTGCTACGGCCCCGGAACAAGGCCCGGAGGCCATGTTGCGCCACCTCCTGCGGCGCAGACATGACGCCCCAGCGAAGCAGCCGGCGGCGGCAGGCGGCGTCGAGATCGTACAGCGGCGTATCGACCGCTCCCGGGAAAACACCCGTCACGCGGACGCCGTATTTGCGGAACTCGAAATTCAGCGACCGGGCGAAGGTGCGCAGGAAACTTTTCGTCGCGGCATAGGCCGCAATCGTCGGATAAGGCATCCACGCCGTCGCCGACGACATCACGAGGATATACCCCTCGCCCCGTCGCCGCATCTCCTCCCCGTAGAGACGGCACAGCAGCGCGGGCGTCGTGCAATGGAGCGTGACGATGCGGCCGATGCGTTCGGGCGGGGCTGCGGCCAGCGGACCGAACAGCAGGACGCCCGCATTGCAGACGAGCACCCCGATTTCGATGCCGCGCGCCGAGGTTTCGGCATGGAGTTTCACGGCGGCATCCGGTTCCGAAAGGTCCATGCAGAGCGGCAGCGTGCGCACGCCGTAACGCGCCGCAATTTCCCGGGCCGCGGCGCGATTCTCTTCGTTGCGATTGCCCGCCATTACCAAATCATACCCTTTTGCCGCCAGCTGCGCGGCATATTCGCGGCCGATTCCCGATGAAGCGCCGGTCACCAATGCGTATTTTCGCTGCCGGGAGGAGATCATATCGAATAATTTGCTACTTTTGCGCGGTTTAAAAATCTGTATCCTATGTTTCGGGGTCTCGCCACCGTTCTGCTGCTCGTCGTCTCCAACGCCTTTATGACGCTGGCGTGGTACGGGCATATCGCCTTCAAATCACGGCTCGAACGCTTCGGGCTGACGGCCATCGTTCTGTTGAGCTGGGGCATCGCGCTGTTCGAATACTGCTTCCAGGTCCCCGCCAACCGCATCGGCAGCGCCGAATTCGGAGGTCCGTTCTCGATCTGGGAACTGAAGGTGATTCAGGAGGTCGTATCGCTCTCGGTCTTCACCGTCTTCGCGCTGGTCTTTATGAAATCCGACACCCTGCGCTGGAACCACCTCGCGGGATTCCTCTGCCTGGTTTTAGCCGTCTATTTCATTTTCCGCAAATAGCGCCAGCTCTTCGGCCTTCCCGCCGCGGATCAGCGGCAAAGCCCGGCGGATCGTCTCCGCAGGCCACTCCCACCATTTTATCGCAAGCAGGCTTTCGACCGTCGCCGGATCGAAGCGGTATTTGATGACCTTGGCCGGAACGCCTCCGACGATGGCATAGGGCGGCACATCGCGCGTCACAACGGCCCGTGAGGCGACGATCGCCCCGTCACCGATCGTAACGCCCGCCATCACGACCGCTTCGTAACCGATCCACACGTCATTGCCGACAACGATGTCGCCCCGGTTGTCCCACGCCGAGGCCACCTCCGACTTGTCGATGCCCCACTCCTCGCCCCAGAAGATCGGGAACGGATAGGAGGACAGCGATTTGAGCGTATGGTTGGCGCTGTTGAAGAGGAACCGCGCGCCGCAGGCCAGCGAGCAGAATTTCCCGATGACCAGCCGGTCGCCGTTCACCGGATAGTGATACAGCACGTTGTTGCGTTCGAAATCGACGGGGTCGGCCGCGAAATCGTTGTAGATCGTCCACTCCCCCACCTCGATATTCGGGTCGCTGACGACCTCTTTCAGATAGACCGTCTGCCGGTCCCCCTCGCGGGGATATATCTTATTTTTCATCTCTTTTCAATTCTATGTTGGGTAAAAAGCCCGTGATGATGCCCAGCAGGGGCAGCAGGGTGCTGACCCGGAAAATAAATTCGATGCTCGTCCGGTCGGCCAGCCACCCGAAGAAGGCCGAGCCGAGGCCGCCCAGTCCGAACATCAGCCCGAAGAAGACCCCGGCGATCATGCCGACCTTGCCGGGCATCAGGTCGGTGGCATAGACCAGAATGGCCGAGAAGGCCGACGAGATGACCAGTCCGATGATGACGGCCAGCACGATGGTACCGGTCAGGCCGGCATAGGGAAGCATCAGCGTAAAGGGCGCCGCACCGAGGATCGAGCCCCATATCACATATTTACGTCCGATGCGGTCGCCGACCGGCCCGCCGATGAAGGTCCCCGCCGCCGAAGCCGCAAGGAAAGCGAAAAGCGCATACTGCGCTCCCTGCACCGACATCGAGAATTTGTCCATCAGGAAAAAGGTGAAATAGTTGGTCATCGAGGCGATGTAGAAATACTTCGAGAAGACCAGCACGCCCAGGATAATGAGCGCATTCCGAATTTTACGTTTCGAGAGTCCGGGCCCCGTAGTATCCGCCGCAACGGCGGGCCTGCGGGCTGCCAAAGCCAGTTGCCGTTTGTACCAGTTCCCGATCTTTACGAGGATGAAGATGGCCAGCAGCGCGGCCAGTGCGAACCAACCGATCGAAGCCTGCCCGAACGGAATCACGATCAGCGCGGCCAGCAGGGGCCCCATGGCGCTTCCGGCATTGCCGCCGACCTGAAAGATCGACTGCGCCAGCCCTTTGCGACCTCCCGAGGCGAGCTGGGCCACGCGCGAGGATTCGGGATGGAAGACCGACGAACCGCAGCCGATCAGTCCGACCGACACCAAAATCAGGGCGAAGCCGGGAGCGGCGGCGAGCGCAAGCAGTCCGCACAGCGTGAAACACATCCCCGCGGCCAGCGAATAGGGCCGCGGATGGAGGTCGGCCAGCCGCCCGGCGACAGGTTGCAGAAGCGACGAGGTTAGTTGGAAAACCAGTGTGATGAGGCCGATCTGGGCAAACGTGAAGCCGAATTTCTCCTTAAGGAGCGGATAGACCGCCGGAATGACGGACTGCATCATGTCATTGAGCAGATGGGTGGCGCAGACCATCAGCAGGATCGGATAGACCGTCCTGCCCGCCCGGTTCATTTCCCGCGGTCCTTTCTCCATATCTGATACGAGTTAACGAAGTTCTGCCACATATTATTTACTTGCGCTTGTATTCGTCTGATTATTAATCTATAACATAAAACAGTTCTTGCAGCAAGTAACAAAATAGCAACAAAAATATGGATAAAATTGGGTTTCCCGAAATAT
>CDZW01026663.1_pt1 | contig 14228 bp, 7 predicted proteins | sample 557511 | NCBI WGS metagenome assembly CDZW01 (sample SAMEA3182067, study PRJEB8094) | gut metagenome | biome: human; feature: gut; material: Stool; isolation source: human stools | place: Canada | collected 2013-03-05 | reverse complement strand
GTTCTGCCCACAAGAATGGGAATAGTTGAGATACTAACAAAGCTTTCCAATACCATCTGTTTGCTTCTGTAACATTGTGAAAAATACGCATATTGGATAAGCCTATGTGCGTATGTTGAGAATAGATAGTTGAGTAAGGGAGCTGATACATTGACTAAAAAAAAACCTGCACAATATATTGTAGAACGAGAATTTTTATGTAAATTTTCTGTAGAAGAATTACTTATCCGTATCGTGAAATCTCATATTAAAAACGCATATCAAGAGGGGAAAACCTTTGAAAATCATGGAAAGAAGCCGTACTTTATTGTATGATATTATTATAGGTACGGCAGTTGAATAGGTGGAAAAATGATTTATCAAAAAGGTTCAAGCTTATTTAACGTAGCTATTTATATCAGATTATCACGAGAGGACGGAGATAAGGAAGAAAGCGATAGTGTAGGAAATCAGAGAAAACTTTTAACAGAATATGTGAATAAGCATGATGACTTTATCTTATATGATGTTTATATTGATGACGGTTTTACGGGAACGAATTTCGATAGACCAGACTTTCATAGAATGATTGCTGACATTGAAGATAACAAGGTAAATTGTGTTGTTGTAAAAGACCTTTCCCGTTTTGGACGAGATTACATTGATACGGGGCGATATTTGGAAAGAATATTTCCAGAGCTTAATGTTCGTTTTATTTCTGTAACAGATAATATTGATAGTATGAAGCAGGCATACGATATGTTACTTCCTATTAAAAATATATTTAACGAACAGTATGCCAGAGATATTTCTAATAAAGTTCAAGCGACTGTAAAATCAAAGCAGAAAGCAGGAGAATTTATCGGAGCATTTACAAGCTATGGCTATAAGAAATCTCCTGCAAATAAGAATAAACTTGTGATTGATGAATATGCGTCCGAAGTTGTAAAACGAGTATTTACTATGTATGCACAAGGAATAGGAAAACAAAGCATTGCAAAAATACTAAATGCAGAGGGTATCCTTTGTCCGTCGGAATATAAAAAGCTCAACGGTGAAAATTATAAAAATTGCAACCGTTTGGAGAAAACTTCCTATTGGACGTATTCAACAGTAAATATCATGTTGAAAAATGAAATGTATATCGGCAACATGATACAAGGGAAGAAACATCAGCGTATGAGAAGCAAACAGCGACCAGTTGAGAAAGAAAACTGGATAAGAGTTGAAAATACGCATGAACCGATTATAGACCGTCAACTGTGGGATAAGGTACAAAAACTGCTGACAAAGAAGCATAGGGATATTGACTTGGAAACAAATAAAAATATCTTTGCAGGCTTTATAAAGTGTGGCGATTGTGGTCGGGCAATGATGAAAAATTTCTGGCGACGTGCAGACGGAAGCAGGTCTTATTCATTCTATTGTGGAACTTACAAAAGAAGTGGAAAGGACTATTGCACTCCGCATACTCTCCCATTTCAAGTATTGAATGATATTGTGCTGGGCGATTTAAAGCAGATTATCCGCAATGTAGAGAATTTGCAGGAGCTTGTAAAATCACAATCTTTCACAGCAACAAAAATCAGAAAATCAACTGACATAGAACTGACAAAGTTAAAAACAGAACTTGAAAGAGTAAAGAAACTGAAAAAGTCAATTTATGAAGATTACAAAGACGAACTGATTTCTAAAGAAGAATTTCTTTCTTATCGAGAGGACTATCAACAAAAAGAAACGCTTTACTCCAAACAGATTGAAACGCTGGAAGAAAAGAAAAAAGAAAGTGTAACAGAAGATGTTTTTGAAACACCGTGGTTAAGGCGGTTGTTGGAACTGAAAGACATTGAAGAATTAGACAGAGATATTATTGTGGAAATGATAGACCAGATAACAGTTTATGAAAACCGCAAACTTAAAATCTCATACAACTTCGGAAATGAACTGGAACATTTATTTTCAAGCGTTTACTGTGAGGACTTGGAGAAAAAGGCTATCTAATCTCAATACATTTCTAACTCCCCATATATACTGGGGAATACATATCACAATTTGCGTAAACTACAACCAGCACATGGTGGAAGTGATCCCGGTAAGATTTCCACCTCCGGCGTCATGGAAAAGGATGTCAACCTCAGTATTGCAATGGCTCTTAAACAGCTGTTTGAAAACAGAGGCTTTACTGTTGTCATGACCAGAACCACCGACTGCGACCTCGCCCCGGATAATTCCAAGCATCCAAAGACAGATGATCTCACAAAGAGAACTGCCCTGATGTCTAAAAGCAATGTGGCAGTCAGCATCAGTATCCATCAAAACAGCTTTGAGGACAGTTCAAGCTGCGGTCCACAGGTATTCTATTATGAAGCCTCTGATGCAGGAAAAGAGCTCGCATCCTCTGTTCTTGGAGCTTTAAACACTTCTCTTTGTGTCGCAAAGCCACGAAGCATTAAGCCCAATAAAGAATACTTTATACTTAAAAAATCCACATCCCCGACCGTAATCGTAGAATGTGGATTCTTGAGTAATCCTGCTGAGACACTTCTTCTTACTGACAAAAACTATCAGGATGACCTGGCACATGCAATATATATCGGTGTTACAGACTATCTTGTGCAATCACCCTCTGGACATTTACAATAAACTGCTCTGCGATGTGATATAGTCTGGTTGTCTGGACACTTTCACTGCCATCAAGCTGCTTTTTAGTTTCATTATCTGACTCAGTATTTGATTTCATATCTGACATCTTAGACTCTTTTGCAGATATATCATGCTCCAGTGCCACATCTATGCGCACACGCTGTTCACCATCACTTATTCCTGCCTCAAACATAGTGATATTGTCTTCAAACAGCTTTTTAGTCTGCTCATCGTCTGTGACTATCATAGCAGATACTGAGTTTTCCTTTGCCTCAAAATATGCAGCTACCCTGCCGCATTTTTTATCCTCAAGGAATATGTCAACCAGTCCCTTTTTATCTTCACCTCTTACTATGCGAAGCTTCATCCCTGTGACCCCGTCAGCAGTCTCTATTGGTACAATATAGTTTTCCTGTCTCGACATATTTGAAGCTATCCTTAGCTGACTGCATAATAACTTCATCTGTCTGAGGTCTATTGAACCGGTGTGCCTATCCTCTATAATCATCGAATCCATAACATGCTCTGCTGTATCAGCCAGCGTTTCCTGCGCCTGCGCAAGCTCCTTTGGATTTTTGACCGACTCCGAAAACCGTCTGAGAGTCTCATCCAAAAGAGCCCTTGCCGTAGCACTGTCTCCACGCTTCCAGAGATTTCTTACTGCCTCTGACGGATTTTTCATTAGCCGTGACGCAGCCATGAGGTTTACCGCGGTTGTTTTTACATCATATTTCTCTAGAAAAGCATATACGTTCTCAGGCACCGAAACTGCCTGATTGAACTGTCTTAGCTGTTCTGTGGCATATTGCTCTGACAGTGCGTTATCCTCGTTGGCCTCATATACAGCCTGCCTTAACTGCTCCGGAGTCATATCAAGCCAGCTGTCATACTGCACAAACTCCATTTTCTCAGGTGAAAGTGTATCAAGCACATCCCTTAGGCAGTTTGTATGATATGCGCTTTCTATCTGTGAGTCAATTTTAATGCCCCTGCTTACACTGTCCACTCCGGCAAAGGTATCGTCCACCTTATAGTCCATGGCACTCTTTCCTCGTACCCGGACCGCTGTAAGCAGATTTTTCATTGTAATATCTGCTCCCTGATTAACAAGTGAGCCTATCACAGCACCATCTGACTGCTCCACCTGTGAAATAAGCCTGTATATGCCTATATACGAGTCTCTTTCCTCCTCTGAGATTTCATTTTTCTTTTCAAGCTTCCAGAGAAACTCGCTGAATTTCTCATCCCTTTCGTCAGGATTTTCTGATTTTATCCGTCTGGCAGTGTCACTTATGTCACTCATGCTCATATCAAGCGGTGATATGCCTCTTTTTATCATCTCAATCGTCACCGCCGGTGTCATATCGCTGAATGCTCTCTGCACCTGCTCATCTACAGACTTTATTTGCTTTATATTGTCCTCTGTGATCTCGGTACTGTTGTACGCAAGTATCCGCACAGCCCTGCGATTGCTTTCAGATGTATCTATCTGAAGCTCTTTAAGTATATCATCCACATTCTGAAATGCTTTTGATATACTGTCTCCCATATCTGCCCGCGGTGATGTCATAAGAGTCTCATATCCTGAGGCTGCTGCTTCTAATGACTGCTTCATTGCTTTGCCTGCTGTATACAGCTCATACACAGTGTCATCAGCGGATTCCAGGGTCAGTACATAAGCCGGCTGCTGCTTCAGCTGATTGAAAATATCACATACATTATTGTACATACGTACCCTATCATCAGATGCCTCTACACTGCTCTCACCAAACAGCGCTCCGTAGTATTTATTTTCCTGCTGCTTAAGCAGCTCCACTACACGTTCAATAGGCTCTGTGTCTATTGAAACTCCTTTTTTTATGAGTGAAAGGTTGGCTTCTGCTGTCATGGAAAGTCTCGCTTCCTCAAGCTTTCTTTGAGCTGTCACAAGCCTTGCTTCCCGGCTGTCTGTAATCTGATTATCCGCAGCTTTATTCGCTGAGGCTTGCGATGCTGCACTATCCTTGCCTCTTGCAGCTATAAGCTTTGACAGATTCTCTATCGTGACAGGTATGTTATCTGACTCTAATGTGACAATGTCATCTGCGGTCGCCTCACCTAATACATCACAGGCTTTCTTTGCCATGTCAAATGTCAGACCATCTTGTGACATAGTGGCATCTGTAGCCTTTTTTCCCATTGCCAGTGCTTCTGTCACTGCCCTTGCATAAAAATCACTGCTCAAATTTTCTTCTGCTGCGTTGATGCAGTCTACCTGATTCGCAAGCAACACATTGTCAGGTGTAACGGCTATATCTTCATCTATCAGCCATCTGCACTGATTCAGATTCTCATCACTACTGTCTATATGAGCTTCCTCTAATATCTGTTTAAGCTGTGGCTTAAGCTCTTCAAACAGCTCATCTGATATCTCCGTCATTTTGGTTTTCTGCCTGTAATCTTGTACCTGACTGCTGCTGTACGTAGCCTTGTATACATTGGAAACCGTCGGATTCATGTTATTTCTGACCAGATATGCCTTTGTCTCATCGGATATATTTGTAAGGCTCTTTGCCCGGTCTATGGCATCTGTACCTGCCTTTATATTGTCATCTGTAGCAGGAATATCATATGCTTTCATCTGATTGACAAGCATGGCCGCTTCAGTCTGGCTTCCCGTGATGTCTGTAAGCTGCTCCCTGCTCAGATCATCTCCATATATGGATATATCTACACCTGCCTTTGCCAGCACTGCTTTTATCTTATCGGTCTCAGTGACAATGACATCGTATCCGTCATCCTTTGCAGCTTTGTAATCATCACTCGTGGTGGTGCTTGCAGTGACAATCATATCATTTCGCCTGTTTTCTGAGGTCTGATTCATATCATTTAGCAGATTTTCTGCCATATCTGTGCCATCGTTGTTCCCGGCTTCGTTTTTAGCCTGTGGTCTTGCATATATCGTATCCGACATATCAACAGAGTTTGACGAACCGACAACAGCCGCCTTTTTTGACATATTGTCACTGCTGTCTGTCTTTATGTAGTCTGACACACGCATACCCGCTGTCATGTCATTTATGGTTTTTGTGTCCGTATTTTTCGTATCTGTGCTTTTATTAATCAAATTCTCTATCTGCATATTTCCTGCTCCGTGCCCTGCATATATACCATCTCTGCAGCCTTTATTTATGGATATTCATACCTCGTATTTTTTATCCAACTGTTCAGAACCACCTTGAGAACAAGAAAATCTGCTGCTTACATGCAAGCATGACGCATCAGTTTTTTTGTTCTCAGTGGTCCTGAATAGTTATCTTTTTACTATATATCGACATATAATACACAAAAATAAAGACCGCGCCTTAAATTGGCGCGGTCCTTTACCCTGCTGTTTACCGGTATATTAGTATTTAAATACAGCAACTCCGTAAGGCGCAAGTGGATAAGCAAATGAAAATGGTCTGCCGTCACACTCTGATTTGACTGCCTTATAGTCCAGCTTCTTATATGACTGTTTTGCTGCCTTGCCTCTGCCCTTTGCAGCCTTCTTTACAGGCGCTTGTACCGTTTTGCCGGTAAACTTAGGATCCTCACTATCTAAAACAAGCTGATATGTCTTGTGCTTTGGCACTCCGACTCTGTAATCAGGTCTCTCTACCGGTGTGAAATTGATGACAAAGAGCATATTATTCTTGCCATCCTTGCTCTTTCTGATAAAGCTGAAGATGCTTCTGTCTGCATCGTTTGCATTTATCCATTCAAAGCCTTCCCAGCTTGAATCCAGCTCATACAGACATCGGTTTCTCCTATAGAGATGAAGCAGCTCCTTTACCCAGTTCTGGATCTTTTTATGCTCCGGATTCTCAAGCAGATACCAGTCGAGTTCTCTTTCCTCACTCCACTCCTGCTTCTGTGCAAACTCCTGTCCCATGAAAAGAAGCTTCTTTCCACAGTGTCCCATCATAAATGCATATCCTGCCATGAGGTTCTTGAATTTATCCCCTTCTAAGCCCGGCATTTTGTTGAGCATAGAACACTTCAGATGTACCACCTCATCATGTGACAGTACCAGAATATATTTCTCACTCTCATTATAGCTCATCGCAAATGTCATCTTGTTGTGGTTATTTTTACGGAAATATGGATCCAGCTTCATATAATCAAGGAAGTCATGCATCCATCCCATGTTCCACTTGTAGCTGAAGTTCAGTCCGTCTTCCTCTACCTTGCCTGTTACCTTTGGCCATGCGGTAGACTCTTCGGCTATCATTACAGTTCCGTGATTTCTTCCAAGTATGAGTGTATTGATATGCTTGAAAAACTCTACTGCCTCGAGGTTCTTATTTCCTCCAAACTTGTTTGGCACCCACTGTCCGTCGTTCTTTCCATAGTCAAGATAAAGCATTGACGCAACTGCATCCACACGGAGTCCGTCTACGTGGTAATTTTCTATCCACATCAATGCACTTCCGATAAGGAAGTTCTTTACTTCATTCTTACCGTAGTCAAATATCTTTGTGCCCCAGTCGGGATGCTCTCCCTTTCTTGGGTCTGCATACTCATATGTGGCTGTTCCGTCGAAATTGGCAAGTCCATGCGCATCCTTTGGGAAATGTGCAGGTACCCAGTCGAGGATTACTCCGATATTATTTTTATGGCACTGATCAACAAAGTATGCAAAATCCTCAGGCTTTCCATACCTCGATGTAGGTGCATAGTAGCCTGTCACCTGATATCCCCATGAACCATCAAACGGATACTCTGAAATACCCATAAGCTCAATATGTGTATATCCCATAGTTTTCACATAGGATATGAGTGATTTTGCAAGCTCCCTGTATGTATAAAAGCCCTCATCATCCCTGCCCGGATGTCTCATCCATGAGCCCGGATGACACTCATATATAGCCATAGGTGAAGAATATACATCAGCATCTGACTTTGCTGCTCTCTTATCCATCCACTCTTTGTCAGTCCATGTGAAGTGCTCGATATCTGTGATGATTGACGCTGTTCCCGGACGAAGCTCTGCGTAGTTTGCGTATGGATCCGCCTTGTACAGCTTATCACCCTGTTCAGTGACTATAATAAACTTATACATCTGACCCTTTTGCGCTCCCGGTACAAAAAGCTCATACACTCCCATGGTTTCCGGCTCTACACGCTTCATCTCATGACTGGTCTCATTCCAGTCGTTAAACTCACCAAACACGTATACTTCCCTCGCATGTGGCGCCCAGACGTCAAAGCACACTCCTTTTTTTCCTTTACGCTCAGCTAAGTGAGCACCCATCTTCTTGTAGATATCATAGTGTGTTGCCTGACCAAACAGGTAACAATCCATTGCTGTAAAATTACACATATATATACCCCCCATAAGTATTTATTTTTCCCTGAAATGATCCTCTTTGAGTACAATTCGGTCATCATCTGTATATCGCCTGGCTGTCAGAATACTTATAGCCTTCTTAAGTCCGCTGTGAGCCTCCCTGTCTATAGCCTCGTCAATTATATCCTTGACCTCTGTCAGAGTGGTAGCCTGGTCTATCCTCTCAATATTGCTGATTCTGTTATGCAATGCCAGAATAGCCATCTCATCTATCTTGTACCCAAGCTCTGCAGAGTACGATTTGGCAAACAATACGAGTTCATCATTTGTAAAAATAGGGACCGATATCTTTTCCGTGAACTTGGATGCAAAGCCCTCATCCATTGAGAGAGCCTTCTTTATACCCTTTGATGTATCCTCAAGTATATAGAGTGTTCCTGTAATATCATGCTCCATCAAAAATGATAGCTGGGCAGCTATGCTGCGGTCGATATCACCGGCTCTTTCTATGATGAGACAGCCTCCTGTTATCTTTCTGACTACCTGCTGCACATCCTTTTTATTGAGTGCGGCAGCATCAATCTTGCCCATCTTTCCTGTAAGCTGTTCACCATCTTTTTGTAATACCTTTATAAAGCTTGTAGCAAGCATTGTCTTTCCGCAACCCTGCTCTCCCTGTATAATGAGATTGCCTGTGGATGCGTTTTCTTTCCTGTTGAAATGATCAAGCACTGCATTATATGCCTTGCAGATCTGATCCTCCATACCCTTTACCGGTATGAAATATGAAAAAATAGCTTTCTGTTCGCTTGTAAGCTCTTTTATATGTTTTGTTTCTTTCAATTTCGAGTCATCTTCTTCGCTGTCTAAATCCTCCGGCAATGAAATATCCGGCATTTTTCTTGTCTTAGCCATATCCAGCTTCTTCTCCAGTCCCGGATTCTTTGCTGTCATCTTGGCTATTTCCTGCTCGATAAATGATGTCACATGATCAAAATCTCTCTTCTCAGAAACGTTTTCTTCCTCCTGTGAAGCCTCTTCATCTGATGTATCATCATCGACATTTAACATATCATCTGTTATTTCAGGCATCATGGTAGTCGGCTGCGTGAGTATCTCGTCTTTCTCAGACTCCTCTGCCATAATTATATCCTCCGGCTCTCCAACCGGTTCCCTGGCTTCATCTGCAGCCTCTTCAGGTACTTCCCGTGACTCCTGCACTTCTTCTATAGCTTCTTCTATAGCCTCTTCCGGTGTTTCCTGCGGCTCCTGTACTTCATCCACAGTCTCCTCTGCATAAAGCTCCTGCATATCCGGTTTCTGCTCTTCTTCAGGCTCCTTCACGGCAGCTTTCTGCTCTATAATATCAACCGGCACCTTCAAATACTCCTCCTCAAGAAGTTCCTTCGGAGTGACACCTGCATCCAGCTTTGGAATGACATCATTTAGTCTCTCCATGATGTCTCCTGCCTCCTGAAGTGCTCTTGCCTTAGCTGACTCAAGTTTCTGCTGCTCAGCCTCTTTAAGTGCAATTTCAGCCGCATGTCTGGTCTTTTCCCATTCTTCAAGCACATCCTGTATAGACATCTGTCCTGTAATCTGATGCTCAAGCTGAGTCTTTTCACTCATGACCATAGACATCTGTCCGTCAGCGTCTTCACCCAAAAGCTCTTTGAAATTCAACTTAAGTGAACCATCTATCTCTTCATCTGTAGCGATATGCTCTGTCTCTTCCGGCTGCTGTACATACTCTTCCTGCTCCTTTTCGAGCTTGAGATAAGGAATATCCTCAACTATCTTTTTGATGGTATCCATCGTATCAGCAACTTCATTCTTGCCCTTGGCCTCCATGATCTGCTGCATACCCTTGGCAATCTCCTGCTGTAAATTTACAGTATTGAACTTCTCCTGATTTACAGTAATCTGCGGAATAGTTACGTCATCATGCACTATCTCTCCGCCCTTTACCATCTCCATGGCACCTATCTCAGTGACCTCAGCCTCATCCTTTATCTTAGCCGGCTTTTCCTTCTCTGCCTTGAATCGTCTGTACTTTTCCTCCTGAGCCTTGGTAAGTGGCTGATAAAGCATCTTAAGCTCCAGCGCACGCTCCACATATGGTCCGTCTCCGAACCACAGAATGAGCTCATCGCAGGCATCTATACACTTATCGGCTTTTCCGGCCTTGTGGTATAGATATGCAAGCTCATATGCCCACTCCTCAGTGTATTCTTCATCCTTGTACTCTTCAAGAATAGTGATAAGCTCATCAAATGAAGCTCCCTGCCCTTTTTTGATGGCATATCTTAATACATACTTCATATCATCATGAGGCGCTATCTCAACAAACTCATCATAATACTCTGTAGCAGCATCATAATCACCCATCTTGATGGCGACCTCAGCCAGTCTGTATATAATCATCCTGCCGATTGGTGAACGGTCATAGGCCATTAAAAGTATGTCCCTTGCATCCTGGTATCTTTCGGCCTTCTCGTAGATTTCGCCGATTTTAACGAGTGTATTTACATTTTTAATTTTGTTCCAATTTATGCTATCCGCAATCTCTGCTGCGCTCATATAGCCCTCCTCGGCGCTTAGGGCTTTTATCTGATCCAGCTTGAGATTGTATTCGTATTTATCCACTTATTTCACCTACTCGTATTTAAGCTTATTATTTTTGGTATCTACGCCTGTTGTCTTTGTATAATCCCTTGTGTCCTCAGGAAGCTTCTTTTTCCTGAGAGCATAATTAACAACTCTTTTCACAATATAGTATATCACAGCAAAGGTTGGAACACCAAGTAACATTCCAAGAAAACCAAACATTCCTCCGCCGATTAGTATGGCAAACATAACCCAGAAGGTCGAAAGACCGGTAGATGAGCCAAGTATCTTAGGCCCTATTATATTGCCATCCACCTGCTGCAGCACGACAATAAATATCAGAAGATAAAGCGCATGCCACGGACTCTGAATTACTACTATGAGTAACGATGGAATTGCACCGATAAACGGTCCGAATACCGGAATCACATTTGTGACGCCGATAATCACTGCAACGAGCACCGATGATGGAATCCTTAAAATCAGACATCCGAAATATGCAATCACACCTATAATCAGTGAATCTATAATCTTACCGCTTATGAAGCCTCCAAAAATCTCATTTGTCTTTCTGATCGTCTCAATGATGATATTGCCTGTCTTTGGCTTGCAGACAGCATATATTATCTTTTTGCTCTGTCCTGCGAGAGTCTCCTGAATACTCATCACATAGACCATCACGATTATTCCGATAATAAAATTAAATAAGCCTCTGACTACCGAAATCACACCGGTTGTAATCTGTGCAACATACTTCTGTGCCTCAGGAATCAGCTTTTCTGTGGCATAATCCTCAATGTAGTCGGTTGCATTCTGTAAACCTGTGCTCGCGAGCTCAGCAATTTTGCTGTCCCCGAAATTGCCGTTCTTTATCATGTTGATGAATGCCGCAACATCATTTGGCAGTGTCTTCATAAGTCCTGATATACTTGCTATGACAGAAGGCACAATAGCCGCAATGAGGAGCGAAATAATCGCTACAAGAATAATAACCGAGCCTGTGATTGCAAGAGCTCTTGAAACCTTTCGCAGCTTGCTTTCGCTTTTCATCTTTTTGGAAAGAAGCTTTTTAAAGCATCTTTCCAGCCACAGCATGACAGGATTCATCAGGTATGCAAGCACAAGTCCCATTATAATAGGCATTGCTGCCGCAAGCAGCTTGCTCCATATGCCTGCAAAGCCCTCAAATCTGTACAGTGCAAAGAAAAACAGTATACAGACTGCAAACGTGACAAATACCATGACACCTATTCTGATCAGATGTGGCCATTCCTCACGCCCCGGGTGCGAATTCTGCTTCGCACCCTTATCTGCATTTATCTCAATGTTTGATTTTTTACCAGCTTTTCCGGTTTCTTCCATCGGATTAAACTCTCCTTATTTACGATTATAGTTGATGAGACATCCCTTTAATATTATCTCTCTTTCATCATCTGTGAGCTCACCCATCTTCAGTGTAAATGGCTTTAATTCACCATCCTTGACAACATATGCCTCAAACTCCGTCTTTGCATCCTCGATTTCCTTCTTGATTCCCGGAAGGAAGATATAGTCGAGGTTGTGGAACGGAAGCTCTCCCTCATCGATGATGAATGGAAGCATTCCCCAGTTGATAAGGTTTGAACGGTATCTCTTTGTGGCATACTCGTTTGCGATATTTGCCCAGCCTCCGAGTACCTTCTGGCAGCTGGCAGCCTGCTCTCTTGCTGAGCCGTCACCCGGCTTAACAGCAAAAATTGTGCTTCCGAAGCCCATATTCTCATGGCTTGCCTCAGGGAATTTTTTCTTTACTACTCCCATGATTTCAGCAACCTCAGGAACAGCCTTTCCTGCGCACTCACCACTCTCTATAGCCTTCTGGGCCTTCTGGATTTCCTTTGCTCTGCCTACATACTCAGGATCCTTTCTTGAAAGTGCGAACTCTGCAAGTCCAAGAGGGTTTGAACGATATGAAGATGTCTCTCCTGAAGGAATGAGCTCATCTGTTGTAGTAACAGGATCATGAATCTCTGAAACCACCTTAAGGAGCATATTCTCAGGAAGCGCGCTCATTGCCGGCCAGTCCTTGATGTTTGGTCCGAACTGGATTTCAACTGAAGGATCTGCCACTCCATGGCTGTCAAATACACGGTTCTCATATATAGTCTTGTCAAAGAAATATTTTGGCTTTGTAAAGTTGACATCAATATCCGCTGCTGATGTAAGGAAGCCCTTGTTTGCTGCTGTTGCAGCGATTGAACGTGCATCCATGAGTGCCACTGAGCTGATCTGTCCGTTCTGTACCTTAGAACCCTCTCTGTTAGGGAAGTTTCTTGTTGAATGACGGATAGAGAATGCGTTGTTGGCAGGTGTATCTCCTGCACCAAAGCAAGGTCCGCAGAAAGCAGTCTTTACGATTGCACCTGTCTCAAGAAGCTTTGCTACAGCTCCGTTTTTCACAAGCTCCATGTATATTGGAGTAGATGCCGGGTAAACACTCAGTGTAAACTCGTCTGCTCCGATTGAATGTCCGTTTAATATGTCAGCCGCATCGCAGATATTCTCAAATCCACCGCCTGCACAGCCTGCGATGATTCCCTGGTCTACATACAGTTTTCCGTCTCTTACCTTACTCTTTAAATCAAGCTTCACCTTGCCGTCAAAGCTTACCTCAGCTCTCTTCTCACAGTCATCGAGAATATCCATGAGGTTTGCATTGAGCTCATCGATAGTATAGGTATTGCTTGGGTGGAATGGCATAGCTATCATTGGGCGGATCTGGCTTAAATCAATCTCAATAAATCTGTCGTAGTAAGCCACCTCACCCGGATTAAGCTCCTTGTGGTCCTCAGCCCTACCGTGAATCTCAAAGAATTCCTTAACCTGGTCATCTGTTCTCCAGATAGAAGAAAGACATGTAGTCTCTGTTGTCATAACATCGACACCTATACGGAAATCAACGCTCAGATTAGACACACCCGGTCCTACAAACTCCATAACTTTGTTCTTTACGAAGCCGTTTCCGAATACCTCTCCGATAATTGCAAGTGCGACATCCTGTGGTCCAACGCCTTTGATTGGCTCTCCTGTCAGGTAAATACCTACTACCTCAGGCATATCAATATCATATGTCTGTTCAAGAAGCTGCTTAACAAGCTCAGGTCCACCCTCGCCGACTGCCATAGTACCAAGTGCACCATAGCGTGTATGTGAATCAGAACCAAGTATCATTTTTCCGCCGCCGGCAAGCATCTCTCGTGCAAACTGATGGATAACTGCCTGATGAGGTGGTACATAGATTCCGCCGTACTTCTTTGCACATGTGAGACCAAACATGTGGTCATCCTCATTGATTGTTCCACCAACTGCACAAAGGCTGTTGTGACAGTTTGTAAGTACATACGGGATAGGGAATTTCTCAAGTCCTGAAGCTCGTGCTGTCTGGATGATACCTACAAATGTGATATCATGCGATGTAAGCTTATCAAACTTAATCTGAAGCTTGTCCATATTGCCGGATGTATTGTGCTCCTTTAAAATACCGTAAGCAATTGTCTCCTGCTTAGCTGTCTGTTTATCGATGTCCATGCCGGTCTTGCTTTTGACAGCTGCCTGAGCATCCGGTCCATCAATTATTACTTCCTTACCGTTTAAAAGGTAAGCACCATTTTCATATAATTTCACTTATTCTACCTCCGTATGCTGTCTC
>CDZW01019267.1_pt1 | contig 14396 bp, 10 predicted proteins | sample 557511 | NCBI WGS metagenome assembly CDZW01 (sample SAMEA3182067, study PRJEB8094) | gut metagenome | biome: human; feature: gut; material: Stool; isolation source: human stools | place: Canada | collected 2013-03-05 | reverse complement strand
TATGAAATTTTTTCACAAACTGACGATAATTCTCGCGCTGGCGGGGATCGGCGGTCTGACTGCATGCAGCGACGACGACAGCGGGTTCCTCAAACGCAACCTGCGCGAGATGAGTTTCTCGTACGTCGAGTCGAGCAATACGTTTACGATTCGCGCCACGGGCGACTGGTATATCAGCGATGTGCCCGACAGCCGGGAGTGGACCGGCGCCTACAGCTGGGTGCACGTGGACCGGTTGTCGGGAAAAGGGAGTCCCGACACCTATCAGAAAATCACGGTCACCTGCGACCAGAACGTCTCGGACGAACGCACGGCGACCATCTACCTGCACGGCTGCGGCGAGGAGAACGTCGCCATCGCCATCAAACAAGAGAACGGCATCTTCGAATGGAAGCCCTTCGACAACGGACAGCGGTTCGGCGTGTCGGGCCTGCTGAAACTGAACGCCGAATCCGAAGCCAGCCTCCGCATCCCCTACATCAAGGCCGTCGGCACGGAGAAATACACCGTTTCGGTGACCCAGACGGGCGGCAACGGGCTGACGGCGGCCGCAGGCAGCTATTCGATCTCCTCGCCGGGCAACGGCTTCATCGAGATACCCCTCACGGGCACCGCGACCAAACAGGGCATCGTGACCTTCGCGCTGAAAGTCACCGACGCCGCGGGCGTCGAAACGGACTTCGGCGAGATTTCGACCATCGTCCGCGCCGGATTCGACCAAGCGGGCGAAGAGACGCCGCTGCTGGTCCAGAACTTCAACAAATTCCCGTGGGGCGGCGACTGCATCGGCCAGAAAGCCGGCGTGACCTCGGCGGACAAGACCGTCGCCAACCTCAGCCTCGACAACGAGACGGTGAGCGTCACGGCGGGCACCAACGCCAGCATCGGCGGCATCACCTCGACCGTACGCAACGGCAATCCCTCGTTCTACCGCGCCATCGGCATGGAGGGCTGGACGGGTTACCTCAACTACATGTGCCCCGGCTACATGCAGTTCGGAGCGGCGAGCGACAACGCCGACGGACAGCCCGGCAACATCATCTCCCCGGTGCTGAACATTCCCGCGGGCTACGACATGCTGCTGACCTTCAAGGTCGGCATCTGGGCCGCCGCACCCGATCAGGGCATGGTCGGCATCTGCGAGAAGAACGACGGCTTCTGGATTTCGAAAGGCACGCTCAGCAAGATCGTCGCTTCGACCAAGAGCTACGTTTCGCTCGACATCCCGGCCTATACGTGGGTCGAAGTGTCGGCCGTCATCCCCAACCCCGGATCGCTGGCCAATCCGTCGCTCTTCATCTCCACGGCCGACAGCTGGTTCTCCGGATCGACGGTGAAGGCGGGCCGCTGGTATGTGGACGACATCAAGCTCGTATATTAAAACCGGACAACAACCATGAAAAAAAGCATCATATACATTCTGTTCGCCCTGTTCTCGTTCTCGGCCGCGGTTTCGCTCACGGCCTGCAAGGACGACGGCGTGGAGATTTCGGACGCCTACAAGTCGAAGACCCCGAAAAACGTGAAACTGCTCGAATACGGCAACAAGTCGCTCACGATCTGCTGGGACTTCGTCCGCGGCGCGACATCGTACACCGTGCAGCTCGTGGACGGCGACATGAACCCCGTCAGCGAAGCGCTCTGCATGACCACCGCCGACATCGACTACCATGAATTCACCGACCTGCCGACCGACCGGATCTATTACGGCCGCGTGCGGGCCAACTACCCCTACTCCGCCACTTCGGACTGGGTGTACGTCACCGAGCACGACAAACCGGCCATGCTGATGGCTTCGGTGGGCATCCTCGACCTCGATCCGCAGCTGAAACTCCATGCGGCGAGCGGTTCGACGCTGACCTTCGAGTGGTCCTACACCGACGACAAGGCGACCGACGCCGCGCGCAGCTACAACGTCGAGCTTTTCCGCGACGAAGCCTGCACCGACCTCTACGTCAGCTGGCTCGCCGACGGCAAACTCTCGTCGGGCAAAGGCATCTTCACCGCGCTGGCCGGCTACCCCGTCGTGCGCTACACCTTCTCAGGGCTTGATCCCGAAACGACCTATTACGCCCGGATCACCAACCTGAGTTTTGCCGATATCCAGACTCCCGTCGTGGCCGGAACCACGGCCCAAGCCGGCCCGAAAGCCGCTGCGAACAACCCCGCGAAGGCCGGTGACATCGTGCTGGCGCAGGATTTCTCCGCCTTCATCCACGGCGGCGACATCGTGAATTCGGCGGCCGGTTACAACGCCGTTTCGGGCACCGACTTCCGCAAGACGTGGGAGAAGGCCGAGGGCGTGAATCCGCAGGCGGACGGCGACCGTCCCCTCTGCAACTGGGCGACCGAGTTCCACATCCACACGGGCGGCACGTCGGCCGAATACGTCGAAGCGCTCGGCATGAAGGGCTGGGGTTCGTCGGGCAACACCTCCACCCGTCCGGGCTACATCAAGTGCGGCGGCGGAAGCGGCGGCATCGGCATCCTCTACACGCCCCAGCTGACGGCCCTGCCCGCGAACACGACCGTCAAGGTCAGCTTCTCGGCCAGCGCCTATGCCGAAGGCGAAAACGTCTACGGCAGCGACATCATCGTCGAAGCCGTCGAAGGGGCGGAATTCGGCTCGAACAACGTCGTGAGCAAGAAAGGCACCGCCTTCGTGTCGAAAACGGTCGACATCTCGTCCGCCGTGGGCAGGTTCGAAACCTACACCGTGACGCTCGAAGGACTCACCCCGGCGTCGCGCATCGCCTTCTCCTCGAATCCGGCGCAGGCCGGCGCCAACAAGACGCGCTTCCTGCTCGACGACATCGTCGTCACCTGCGAGGGCGAAACGCATCTTGAGCAGCTCGCGGCCCCGGCGAACGTGAAATTCGACGCCGAAGCCGTTCAGCCCGACAAGCTGACGCTCAAATGGGACGCCGTGAGCGGCGCGGCATCCTATACGGTCGCCTGCTGGGCCGACGGCACCGACGAAAGCAAGGCTGCGCTGGTCGAAAAGATCGACGGCACGGCCTGCACGCTCGACAAGCTGACGCCCGAAACCAAATACAACGCCAAGGTCAAGGCCGTAGCCGGCCGCACGGCCACCGACTCCGACTGGTCGGCCAAGGCTTCGGCAACCACCGCCGAAGCTTCGCAGGGCAAGCTCGACGCACCCGCCAACCTGAAGGCCGAACCCGGATTCTCGACCGTGGCGCTGACATGGGACGCCGTTTCCGGTGCCACGGGATACAGCGTGACGGTCGATAACGGCACGCCGCAGACCGTGACGGACAACGCCTTCACGGCGACCGGGCTGACGGCGGGTACTTCGCACGACTTCTCGGTCGTGGCGCTCGCCGCGCTCGCCGCGGACAACTCCGATGCGGCGACGCTGCAGTCGAAGACGCTTTACGTCAGGATAGCCGCCGTAACCACGTCGAGCATCATCCTCGAATGGGAGCAGGCGGGAGACGTCTCGCAATATACGGTGGCCATCGAGGAGGAGGGCGATCCCTCCCGCAGCGCCCGGTTCACCTATGATTGGTCGAAAGCTTCGGGATACGGAAGCATCCCCCTGCGCTTCGCCTTCAACTATGTAGGCACGGAGTGGGCTTCGGCCGCCCTGTCACCCTCGGCAAGCTACAGGCTCAGGGTGAAGGCCGGCGCCGCAGATTCCGATTCGGCGTGGTCGAACGACATTACGGGCACCGTAGCGCGCCGCACGGCCCCTGCCGGCGAAGTGTTCTATGAAGACTTCGACCGCTTTATGGGCGGCGACGCCGTCATGACCGCTGTCGGCGTCAAATCGGCCAAGAAGGTGACCAGCGAGGCCGGGCTTTCGACCATGCTGACCGAGTTCACCTACACCGACTGGTCGGCAGGCGGCGGCGCCATGAATGCCGGCAGCGGCACCTACGGCGATCCCTACCGGTTGATGTTCTTCAAGGACGACGGCTGGGAAACCGGTGCGCTGGTTACGGGCAACGGAGTTCACAATGCCTTCTGCGGCAGTTTCCGTCTCGGCGGCGACAACGCGAACCAGAGCTATGTCCAGACGCCCGCCATGAGCGGACTCACTGCGGCGGCGAATGTCACGGTGACCTTCAAGACCGCCGTAAACGTCTGGACCGCGGCTTCGACCACCGCCCCTGCCGTTGTCTTCAAGGCGGGCTGGTGCCGCGACCAGTTCGAGTCGATGGAGCTGTATGTGGTCCACGACGACGGAACGAAAGTCAAGGTCGGCGATACGATCGCGGTCGGCGATGCCGGAAACGAACTGGCGTGGAAATCGCACAGCGTCGTGATCGAGGGGCTGCTGCCTACCGACAAGCTGATGTTCACCAGCGTAGGTGCCAAGAAGAGCCGCTACTACCTCGACGAAATTTCGGTCGTCAAGAACTGACGCCTTTCGTCCTCTGACAGCTTCGGCGCCGGAATGCAGCGATGTGTTCCGGCGCCGTCGTTTTGTTGCAGGAGGGTGAAAAAACCGGGTGCGGAGTGGCGAATACGTAAGATTTATGTATCTTTGTAGACATGGAATCCATTCCGACAGACAACGCCCGGCTCACGGCGGCGATCCGCGACGGAAGCCGCGAGGCTTTCGACGAGATGTGCGGCCGTTATTATGCGCCGCTGATGGCTTACGCCCGTCTCTTTCTGAAAGGAAACTGGGCGCAGGACATCGTGCAGGACGTTTTCGTAAACGTCTGGATTCGGCGCGAGACACTCGATCCCCGGCAGTCGCTCTACGGCTACCTGCTGCGCTCGGTCTACAACCAGTCGGTCAATTACGTGAACAAAAACCGCCATGCGGGCAACTACCGCTCCTACCATCAGGAGCGGATCGAGAGCATCGGATACGCCTACTACGATCCCGACAACAATCCCATCATCGAAAAGATCTATTCGCAGGACCTGCGCGCCGGCATCGACGCGGCGGTGGCCGCCCTGCCCGAAAAGTGCCGCGAGGTCTTCACGCTGAGCTACCTGCAGGGATTTTCGCACCGCGAAATCAGCGAACGGCTCGGCATTGCGCAGAGTACGGTCGAGAACCACATCTACCTCGCGCTGAAGGCCCTGCGGTCGAAATTGTCGAAATCGGAACTGCTGATGCTCCTGTTTTTCATTTTCCTCTGTAATAATTCGCAGTCCTTTGGGTAGATTCACCCTGAGGATTGTATAGTAAGTAGCAAAACCAAAATGGAAGATACGCTTATAATGGATGCAGTCATCAATAAATACTTTGCGGGGGAGACCAGCGATCGGGAGGAGCAGTTCCTCATGGCGTGGCTGGAGGAGTCGGAGGAGCACCGGAAATACTTCTTCGAACTCAAAAGTATCTGGAACGCCCGCAACGTCTTCGCCGAAAGCGCCGACCTCGGCCGGTTCGCGGCCTTCATGCGCAGTACCGACGCCCGGATCGCGAAAATCGCCGGCGAGGAGCGCGCCCGTCGCCGCCGCGGTCTGCTGCGCTGGTCGATGAGCGCCGCAGCGGCCGTGCTGTTGGTGGTGTGTGCGGGATTCGCATGGCATTTCCTCGCAGGTCCCGACATTTACCGGGTCTATGAGAACAATACCGAAACCGTGACGACCGTCACCCTCGACGACGGCACGCAGGTATGGCTCAACGCCCGCACCCGGCTGATACTGCCCAAGGCTTTCAGTCCGACCGAGCGCAACGTGAAACTTGCCGGCGCGGCCTTCTTCGAAGTCGCGCGGGACGAAGCGGCGCCGTTCACCGTGGCTACCGACGACCTGCGGGTCCGGGTGCTCGGCACGGCCTTCTGCGTGCAGGCCTACGAGAACTCCGGGCAGGCCGAAGTGGTCCTCGAACACGGCTCGGTGCGCCTGCAAACCCCAGAAGGCGTCAATTTGGTCACCTTGCAGCCCGACCAGCGCGCGCTGTACGACGCGGCGGCCGACAACCTCGAAATCTCGCACGTGAACGCTTCGCACCTCGTGCTTTCGCAATACGATCTGGTGACGATGGCCAACGCCACCCTGCATGAAATCATCTCGCATATCGAAACGACCTACGGCGTGCGGATTTCGGTGCCGGGCCGTTACGGCGACAAGCGCTATGCGTTCAACTACCAGCGTTCGAACTCGCTCGAAGAGGTGCTCAACATCGTCGAGTACATGACGGGCGAACACTGCGAGGTGATCTTCCGCCAGAAATAACGGCGCTCCGCCGCATCGCCGGTTGGGGTTGCAACCGGATGCTGCCCCGCCGCCGGCATCCGGAGCAAACCGCATACAAAAAGCCCCGCTTTCCGGCGGGGCTTTCAGTTATATTTACAGGTTCGTCAAAGCGTCGAGAGCCAGTCGAGCGTGGCTTTCTGCCAGTCGTCGTAATAGCGGAACTTCGGGTTCATGCCCCAGCCGTGACCGCCCGACGGATAGATGTGGAGCGTAGCCTTGACGCCGTGTTCCTTGAGCTTCTGGTAGAAGAGCGCGCTGTTCACGGCCGGCACCACCTTGTCGTCGTCGCAGTGGAACAGCAGCGTCGGCGGGGTCCGGGCATCGACCTTCTTTTCGAGCGAGAACTCCTGCGCGACGGGTTTGTCGGCATCGTCGGCGCCGAGCAGTTGCACGAACGTCCCCTTGTGGCGTTTGTCGGCGTCGGCCGAAATCACCGGGTAGTAGAGGATCATGAAATCGGGCTTCACTTCCGAAAGCGTACCCACGCTGCCGGCGAGATAGCCGCCCGCCGAGGTGCCCGACACCCCTACTTTCGCCGGGTCTATGTTCAGCTCAGCGGCCATTTCGCGCATGACGCGCAGCGCCTCGTCGGCGTCGTTGCGCGGAACTTCGCAGTGACCGTTGGGCAGACGGTATTTCACCACGGCGGCCGTGACGCCGTTTTCGGCGAACCACTTGGCCTCCTTGTGGCCGTTGCCGACCGAAAGCGTCGAGTAGCCGCCGCCGGGGAAGAATACCAGCGCCTGTCCCGTGGCGTTGTCGCCTGCCTTGTATATCCACATTTCGGCTTTCTGGGTGTTGGACCACTGGCCGGGTTTGGGCTGGATCTCCTCGCCCGTCAGGCCGTTGGAGGTGGGCGCTGTCGCGTTGTCCCAGAGTACGACATGGTAGTCCTGCGCATAAAGGGCCGGCGACAAGGTCAGGGCGGCCAGCAGGAGCAGTGTTTTTTTCATGGTTTGCAGTTTATTTTGGATTAAACGGGTAAATCGGGTTCAAAGATAGTGTAAACCGCGTGCCGCGGCAAATTTATTCGGCTGCACCGGGTGTTTTTCGCACCTCAGGCAGGTCCAGCGTCCGTATCCGCTCTTTGAGCGGCGCGATGGCGGGTGCGCTGACGCTGAACTCCTCCAGTCCCGCTTCGAGCAGCCACGCCGTGGCTTCCGGGTCGGCAGCCAGTTCGCCGCACATGCCGGCTTCGATGCCCGCGCTGCGCGCCGCCGCGAGCGTCATGGCGACGGAGCGTCTCACGGCCGTATCGAACGGGTCGCAGAGATGCGCCACGCGCGGATTTCCCCGGTCTGCGGCCATGACGTATTGGGTCAGGTCGTTGGTCCCGATGCTGAAAAACCGCGCTTCCGCGGCCAGCAGGTCGGCGACCATGACCGCGGCGGGGGTTTCGATCATCACGCCCAGCTCGATTCCGGGATTGTAAGCGGCTTTTTCCGCGTCCAGCTCCGCCATGCACTCCCGCACGGCGGCTTCGGCCCGGCGGAACTCCCCGACCGACGTAATCATCGGGAACATGATCCGCAGGTTGCCGAATACGCTCGCCCGGAGCAACGCCCGCAGCTGCGTACGGAACACGTCTTGCATGGAGAGCGAAACGCGGATGGCGCGCCATCCGAGAAACGGATTTTCCTCATGTCCGAAATCCATGTACGGCAATGCTTTATCCCCGCCTATATCGAGCGTTCGTATAACTAACGGGCGTTCGCCGCACAACTCCGCCGCATGCCGGTAGGCTTCGAACTGCGTCTGCTCGTCCGGAAACCCGCCGCGGCTCTGCATGTAGAGGAATTCGCTGCGGAACAGCCCGATTCCCTCGGCTCCCGCATCGAGGGCCGCGCGCACTTCCGCGACGCTGCCGGCATTCCCCAGCACGGCGATACGCCGTCCGCCGCGCGTCACGGCGGGCGTATGCGCACCTTTCAGGCAATGTGCGCCGTGCCGTTCCCGCGATGCGATCAGGGCGCGGTATCGCCGTTCGGTTGCGGTATCGGGAGCGACGATTATTTCGCCGGTTTCTCCGTTGATTATCAGCTTGTCGCCTGTTTTTATTTCAAGCATACATTCAGTCGCTCCGACCATCGCCGCAATTCCTTTGGCGCGGGCGATGATGCAGACATGGCTCGTGACGCTTCCGCGGGCCGTCACCACGCCCGCGATGCGGCTGAAATCCATCAGCGCCGTATCCGACGGCGCCAGTTCCTCGGCCACGACGATCGTTCCGGGAGCAAGTCCGGCGAACGGATTTTCGGCCGTTTCGCCCGTGAGAATACGGCGTATGCGGCCGCATACGTCCCGCACGTCGTCGGTGCGGCCTCCGAGGTATTCGTCGTCGAGCGCGGCGAGCATGCCGCACACCTCTTCACAGGCTCCGTCCAAAGCCCGTTCGGCCGAAAAGCCGTGTTCCGAAATCCGCTCTTCGACCTGTTCCGCCAGCATCGGGTCGTCGGCCATCTCCAAGTGCGCCGCGAAGATGTCGTTTTCCGCCGCCAATACGCCCAGCTCCGCTTTCGCCTGCGCCAGCGCGGCATGGAAGCGGGCCGTTTCGGCCGCCGGATCTCCGGGCGCGGCGGACGGTGCGGCCGAAACGCGGCGTTCGAGGACGAACGCCGTTCCTGCGGCAATTCCCGCCGCCGGGATTCCGGTCCGAAGCACGCGCATCACTCGCTCATGTTTGCGATGAACGCCGCGACGGCCTTCACGGCGGCGGCTTCGTCGCCGCCCTCGGCGCATATTTCGATCTCCGTGCCGCACTTCAGCCCCAGCGACAGCAGGGCGAGCATGCTCGCGGCATTGACCTCCTTAGCGGCGGTGCGGAAAGTGATCCTGACGGGCGCAAGGCCCTTGACAAGTTTTGCCAACTCCCCGGCCGGCCGCGCGTGCATGCCGTTGGGAGCCGTAATCGTTACTTTTTGCGATGTCATATAAGTCGTTGTTGGTTCGGTCGGTTTTCGGTTCTTCGTCCGGGGCTATTTCAGCGCGTCGTAGATCACCTGCGGGTCGGTCGCGGTCATAAGCCGCTGCAACAGCTCCTCGTCCTCGAACGATGCGCTCAGCCGGGCGAGGATCTCCAGATGCTCGTCCCCCACGCCTGCGATTCCCACGATCAGATGCGCTTTCTCGCCGTCGAAATCCACGCCGTCGGGGTATTGCAGGATCACGATGCCGGAGCGCAGTACGCGCTCCTTGGCATCGGAGGTTCCGTGCGGAATCGCAAGCCCCATCCCCAGACAGGTCGTCGCCAACTCTTCGCGGCGCAGCATCGCATCGACATACTCCGGCCGGGCATATCCGCCCGCGACGAGCAGTTCGCCCGCCCGCCGGATCGCCTTCTCCTTCGGCTCCGCAGGCAGTCCGACCCGGATATTTCCGGGTTGCAGGATGGCGCCGTCCGGAGCGGCGTCCTTGGGGGCGAATGCGGTTTCTTCGGGTTTCGGGTCCGAATCGGCCGCGGCGTCCCGCAGACCGGATTGGTCGCAAGAGAGTGCGGATTGTGCGGACCGGGAACCGGATACACCGCAAGAGGGCGTAGTTTCTGCAAGCCGGACGAACAGGGCGTCCAGACCGGGATCGGAGAGGAAGTTGTCGATTACGATCAGCTCGGCGCCTTTTGCGGCCGCGGCGATCCGCTCCGCCAGTACGGACTGACATACGACCACATCGGCATCGGACGGAATACGGTCCGCCGCACTGTTGCCCACCGCAACGCCGATTTCCGCGTCCCGTAAGCGTTTGCGGAAACGGGTCGCGCCGAGGGCGCTCGATCCCATGCCCGCGTCGCAGGCGAAGATCACTTTGCGGACGGGTCGTCCGGCTGCATGCGGCGATATGCCCGCTGTGCTTTGCGGGAGCTTCCCGACGGCTGGATCGCCTTCCGTTTCGGTCTTGGACGCGCGCCGGATAAAGGGCGCGGCGACGACCAGCGACACGGCTGCGGAGATCACGACGCCCAGCAGGACGATGAGCGTCTTGCCTTTGGGAGCCATCGCCAGCACCGAGAGGATGCTTCCGGGCGACGCCGGAGCCACCAGCCCCGCATCGGAGAGCGAGAAAAACAGCAGTCCCGCGGCGCTGCCCGCGATTGCGGCAACGATCAGTACCGGACGGGCGAGTATGTAGGGAAAATAGATTTCGTGGATGCCGCCGAAAAACTGGATAATCACGGCTCCCGGAGCCGACTGGCGCGCATTTCCCCGGCCGAAAAGCCAGTATGCGAGCAGTACGCCCAATCCGGGACCGGGGTTGGTTTCGAGCAGGAACATGATCGACTGTCCCGTTTCGCGGGCCTGTTCGATGCCGATCGGCGAGAAGATTCCGTGATTGACGGCGTTGTTGAGAAACAGCACCTTGGCCGGCTCCACGAAAAGCGACACAAGAGGCAGCAGTCCGTGGCGTATGACCAGCTCGGCACCGCTGCTTATGAGCATCGTCAGGCCGGAGACCACGCTGCCGACGACATAGTAGCCCAGAACGGCCAGCAGCATGCCGAGAATGCCGATCGAGAAGTTGCTGACGAGCATTTCGAAGCCTGCCTTCACGCGCCCCTCGACCATGCGGTCGAACCGGCGGATCGCATATCCCGCCAGCGGACCCATGATCATCGCGCCGATGAACATCGGAATATCGCTGCCGACGATCACGCCGACGGCGGCAATGGCGCCGATCACCCCGCCCCGCTCCCCGGCGACGTTGCGCCCTGCGGTGTAGGCGATCAGCAGCGGCAGAAGGTAGGTCAGCATCGGCCCGACCAGCTGCGCGAGCTGTCCGTTGGGCCACCATCCCTCCGGGATGAAAAGCGCTGTGATGAATCCCCACGCGATGAACGCGCCGATATTGGGCATGACCATGCCGCTCAGGGTCCTGCCGAATTGCTGGATTTGTTGTCGCATAACTTCGTTTCTTGCTATATATACAAGCGAAACGGGACTATCACCTATTCGAAACCGAAAAAAACGGCGCGCTTTTCATAAAAAAACCGTCCTCCTGTGGAGGACGGTCGTATAAAACGGAACGGACAGCCGGCTATTTGCCGTAATTGGCGTCGATATAATCGGAGAGCGTAAAGGCCTTCGGCAGTTCGGGGGCTTCCAGCGGCGTGACGTAGGTGTCGATCACCAGCGGTTCACGCTTCAGGACGAGCTTTTCAAGGAACGCGTCGATCTCGTAACGGTTGTCGTACATCGGGCGGGTCGCCATGACGTGATTGGTGTTGGCGACCGAGTAAAACCAATGCGGGATGCGCCGTTCGGTAAGCATATCGGCGATATGCTTCGAGCCGAAGAACCCGTTGCCGTCGTACAGCACGGCGTCGTAGGGGACGTTGCGGTCGGCATCGCCGTGGAAGAGCATCATCGGCGCGGGAGTCTTGGCCCAGCGTAGCTCTTCTTGCGTGTCGAAAATAGCTCCTGCATAGGATATTACACCCGCATAGTTAAAGTCCTGCGGGAGCTTCTGCTGCGCCAGCGGATGCCCGTTGCAGATGCCGTATTCGCCCATCAGCACCGTAATGGCTCCGGCGCTCGAACCGCTCGCCACGATCCGGGTTTTGTCCACGCCCCACGCGGACGCATGGTCGCAGACGTAGGCCGTAGCGTCGTAGAGGTCGCCGGTCGCCATCGCAAGGGTCGTGATCCAAGCTTCGGGGAAGGTCTCCTCGCTGAGCGTTCCGGCCTGCATGGCCTTCTTCATGCCGAGCCGGTAGTCGATCGACACGACCACATACCCTTTCCGGGCGTAATATTCGAAATACGAAAGGAAGCTCGCATTGTCGCGCCGGCCGCCCACGAAACCGCCGCCGAAGACGAACATCAGGCAGGGTTTGGTCCGGCTGTCGGGCGTGAGCGCCACGTAGCGGTCCAGCCGCAGCGTGTCGGTCTGCTTGACGGCATAGACGAAGGTCTGCTTTTCGACCGTCTGCGCATAACCCGCCGCAGCGGCGAAGAGCGCGAATAATACAAGAATCCGTTTCATATCGTCTGCATAAAATTACATCATCTCCTCGTAGGCGAACTGCACGGCGCGGTTCAGAATCGCTACGAACGGCTGCGTGCGGCGGAACTCCGCCAAAGTCTTCTCCAGCAGGTCGTCCGCGAGCAGGAACTCCTCGGTGATCCGCTTGGCGATGTAGAAATCCTTGAGCTTCAGCATGTCGGCGTACTCGCTGTCGGCGGGGAATCCCGTGGGCACCCGCTTGAGCTTGTTCTCCTCGACAAGGTCGAACCCTTTGGCTTTCCGGATCGCCGCTGCAATTTCCGCGCCGTTGTCCGTAATTTCGTCCCGCACGCTGCGCAGCACGACCGGTTCGGGGCAGTAAAGCCCCGCCGAAAGCGCGTTGCTCCAAATCAGGCTGTCGCAGCACGGTTCGATATGAAAATAGTAACCGGCGAATCCCGACTTCTTGCCTTTCGGAGCGACGTACGCACCTATATATGTCTTATAGGGCGACTTGTCGGGGCTGAACCGCGTGTCGCGGGCGATGCGGTAGGTGCAGTCCTGCACCCGCAGGCCGCGCACCGCAGGGTCGAACTCGGCGATTCCCTCGATCAGCCGCTCCGTGAAGGCGGCGAAGCGCCCCTTCACGTGCGTCCATTCGGCGCGGTGGGCGTCGAACCATGCACGGTCGTTGTTGTCGTGCAGGCGGCGGAAAAAGTCGATTACCTCTTTCATATTACCAAGCGAAAAGCGGATAATCGGCCATCAGGGCGTTCACGTCCCTGCGTACGGCGGCGATGTTGTCCTCGTTTTCGGGATCGTGCAGTACGCGGTCGATCAGCCCGACGATGTAGTCCATCTTGTCCTCCTTCAGGCCGCGGGTGGTGATGGCCGGCGTGCCGAAGCGCAGACCCGAAGTCTGGAACGGCGAGCGGCTGTCGAACGGCACCATGTTCTTGTTGGTCGTGATGTCGGCCGCCACCAGACACTTCTCGGCCAGCTTGCCCGTCAGTTCGGGGAACTTGGTGCGCAGGTCGACCAGCATCAGGTGGTTGTCCGTGCCGCCCGAAACGATCTTGTAGCCGCGCTTCACGAATGCTTCGGCCATCGCCTTGGCGTTCTTCTGCACCTGCGTCTGATACTCCTTGTAGCTGGGGTCGAGCGCCTCGCCGAAAGCCACGGCCTTGGCGGCGATGACGTGTTCGAGCGGACCGCCCTGAATGCCGGGGAATACGGCCGAATTGAGGATCTGCGACATCATCTTCACCGCGCCTTTGGGCGTGGTAAGCCCCCACGGGTTTTCGAAATCCCTGCCCATGAGGATAATGCCGCCGCGCGGTCCGCGCAGGGTCTTGTGGGTCGTCGAAGTGACGATATGCGCGTATTTCACGGGGTTGTCCAGCAGTCCTGCAGCGATCAGGCCGGCCGTGTGGGCCATGTCCACGAGCAGCAGCGCGCCGACTTTGTCCGCGATTTCGCGCATGCGTTTGTAGTCCCATTCGCGCGAATAGGCCGAAGCGCCGCCGACGATCAGTTTCGGCTTGCATTCCAGCGCCTTGCGCTCCATGGCGTCGTAGTCGATCACGCCCGTCGCCTCGTCGAGCTGGTAGCCCACGGCGTTGAAGTATTTGCCCGACATGTTGACCGGCGAACCGTGCGAAAGGTGGCCGCCGTGCGCCAGATCGAGTCCCATGAAGGTGTCGCCCGGCTGCAGCACGGCGAAGAATACCGCCATATTGGCCTGCGCGCCGGAGTGGGGCTGCACGTTGGCGTATTCGGCGCCGTAGAGACGGCAGATGCGCTCGATGGCCAGCGTCTCGACCTTGTCCACGACTTCGCAGCCGCCGTAATAGCGCGCTGCGGGATAACCCTCGGCATATTTGTTGGTCAGCACGGAGCCCATGGCCTCCATGACCTGTTCGCTTACGAAGTTCTCCGAGGCGATCAGTTCGATGCCGTGCATCTGACGGCTGCGCTCGGCGGCGATCAGATCGAAAATCTGGGTGTCTCTTTTCATATCTCTAAGGATTTGTGATGATTCGTTTACGGACGGTAAAGTTAGTAATATTTGGCGAAATTCCGGCGGCGGCGGAGCGTTTCAAAATATTTTTCTTAACTTTGTTTGTCTTTCGGACGAAAAAAGGAAAAACAGAATATTTTGCAAACATTCTTAATACTTTGAAAGCTATGAAATTACTCGAAGGTAAAGTGGCTGTCGTCACGGGCGCGGCCCGCGGTATCGGCAAGGCCATCGCACTCGAATTCGCCAA
>CDZW01037763.1_pt1 | contig 14492 bp, 13 predicted proteins | sample 557511 | NCBI WGS metagenome assembly CDZW01 (sample SAMEA3182067, study PRJEB8094) | gut metagenome | biome: human; feature: gut; material: Stool; isolation source: human stools | place: Canada | collected 2013-03-05 | reverse complement strand
GGGTCAAGGGGCAATTGCCCCTTGCAGGGTCAAGGGACAGCGTCCCTTGTGGGGTTTGGGGCAACGCCCCAACAGTTCCACGGGCGACCAGTATGCCAAACGCGCTCAACAAAGGTGCAGGCAGCGAAGCGTCCCTGCCAGTAACTCTGCGCTCCCGCAGGAGCGCCCCCAAGCTGCTCTTCCCCCAAGTTTCCGTGAAGAACCTTTTTTCGTGAGGGGAAAATAATGAGCAATTCGCAATGATAAATTCAGCCATTAGAAAAAGCCCCTTCGTCGTATCGGACGAAAGGGCTTTTTGCGTTGCAATTACTTGGCGTACTCCATCGAGCGCGTTTCGCGAATGACGTTGACGCGAATCTGTCCCGGATACTCCATTTCCTTCTCGATGCGCTTGGCAATTTCCTTGGCGAGAATCTTCGTGCCATCGTCGGTCACGTCGTCGGGCTTGACCATGATGCGCACTTCGCGGCCGGACTGAATCGCGTAGCACTTCTCGACGCCGGGGAAGGAGGTTGCAATCTCTTCCAGCTTCTCCAGACGCTTGATGTAGTTTTCGAGGCTCTCACGGCGCGCACCCGGACGAGCAGCGGAAATCGCGTCCGCCGCCTGAACCAGCACGGCTTCAACCGTCTGCGGTTCGACGTCGTTGTGGTGGGCGAGGATGCAGTGGACGACATCGGGGCTCTCGTGGTACTTGCGGGCCAGTTCGCCGCCGAGGGTGACGTGCGTGCCTTCCGCTTCGTGGTCAACTGCCTTGCCGATGTCGTGCAGCAGACCTGCGCGCTTGGCAAGCTGAACATCCGCGCCCAGTTCCGCAGCCATCAGACCCGCCAGATGGCTGACCTCGATGGAGTGCTTCAGGACGTTCTGTCCGTAGGAGGTGCGGTACTTCAGGCGACCCAGCAGCTTGACCAGCTCGTGGTGGATGCCGTGCTGATTCGTCTCGAAAACAGCGGCTTCACCGGCTTCGCGAATCTGGTTTTCGACTTCTTTCTTCGCCTTCTCGACCATCTCTTCGATGCGGGCAGGGTGGATGCGGCCGTCGTTAATCAGGCGTTCGACTGTCAGACGGGCGATTTCACGGCGAATCGGGTCAAACGCGGACACGATGACGGCTTCGGGCGTATCGTCGATGATGATGTCCACGCCCGTCGCCGTTTCCAGCGCGCGGATGTTGCGGCCTTCGCGGCCGATGATGCGGCCCTTCATGTCGTCGTTCGGCAGAGCAATGACGGACACGGTGCTTTCCGCCACATGGTCGGAGGCGCACTTCTGAATTGCCAGCGCGATGATGTTGCGCGCCTTTTTCTCCGCTTCTTCCTTGGCGCGCGCTTCAATGTCGCGCACGGACGCCGCCGCGTCGTGGAAGGCTTCCTTCTGCACACGGTCGATGATGATCTGCTTCGCTTCGTCCTGCGTCATGGAGGCGATGCGCTCCAACTCTGTGTTCTGCTTGGTGACAAGGGCTTCCGCCTCATCGTGCAGGCGGGCGGTGTCCTCCTGCTTGCGTTCCATCAGGTCGCTGCGCTTCTTCAGGTCGTTCTCACGGTCATCAAGGCTGTCCGAACGCTTGTCCAGCGACGCTTCGCGCTGCACCAGACGATTTTCGCTCCGCTGCACCTCGGCGCGGCGTTCACGAATTTCATTCATCTCGCGGTTGTTATCCGCCTTTTCGCGGTCAATCTCATCCTTAGCCTTGAGAATTTCCGCCTTGGCTTCCTGCACCTTTTCCTTTTTGTAGTCGTCTGCTTTGCGCTTGTAGTCATCCGCCTTGCGGACGGCATCCTCGTACAGGCGCTTGGCAGTTTCCTCGCTGCGGTTGATCTTTTCTTCGACCATCTTCTGCCGGTAGGTGTAGCCTGCGAAGCCGCCGCCGGCACCGACGAGCAGGACAATCAGAATCCATACGATGGTTGGCACTGAATGGTTTCCCCCTTTCAAATTTTGCTGAAAATTCAGTTGCAAAGTTGATACGACCGACGCAAAAAAGCCGTCGGGGAAGCGATTTTCCCCATACGGCTGTACGCTGCAAATTCGACACACGCAGTCCGAAAACATCCCGCGCATCCGCATGGACAGGCAGGACGAACAGACGGCAAAACCATATCAGTCAACACACTGCCGCCGGACGACATATCGTCGCAGCAGGCAGAAAAACAACGCTCTGACGAAGGGAATACGAGGTCAGAAATATCACCGCAGGGCGCATGAAAACAGGCGCACTTGTGATGACAGGCGCGTTTCGGAAAGGATGCATCCTCCCCAATCGGGGAAAAGCACCGAAAAGGCGAATCAGCAGGCACGCTGCCCATCCGCATTGACTGGTCAAACAGCCGAAGCACCGCGAAAACCGCACGAAAACGGCGAAAATCCGCAGGCGCTTGAAAGCAATCAGGCGTCTATCGAAAACAGCACGGGCGCGGTTGGAAAAACATTTCGGACGCGCCACAGCCGGTCACTTCCTATTTTACAATCAAATAATGCTTCTGTCAAGGGAAAACGGCGCGTTCTTTGCCGAATGCAAAAAGTTTATTTTGCGGGACTGGACAAGGCGCGCGCAATTCGTTATAATCAAGGGAGAAGATTCCTTATGAAAGGATGAGTTCGGATGAAGCAGATTGCAAGAGAACGATTTGAAACCGCTTGGCTGAGCAACCCAGAAATTTTCAGCGTCCATGAGTTGCCGGATTGCTCCGATCATGCCTTTTATGCGACGATGGCGGAGGCAGACGCGGATGCGTCCTCTTTGGTGAAATCGCTGGATGGCGCGTGGAAGGCGCATTTTGCCATGAATCCCTCGGAAGCGCCGGACACGCTGCTGACGAGCGCCGCGCTGGATGAAACGCTGCGGGAAATTCAGGTGCCGTGCGAATTTCAGATGGAAGCGCCGGAGTGGGATCCGCCGCACTACGTCAATACGCAGTACCCGTGGGATGGACACGAAGCCTTGCAGGCGCCGCAGGTGAGCGAAGTCTACAACCCGACGGTGACGTGCATCCGACACTTTGCTTTGTCCCTGCCGCAGGTGCAGCAGCGTACCGTGCTGCATTTGGCGGGCGTGGAAGCGGCGGTGCTGGTCTACGTCAACGGGCATGAAGTCGGCTATGCGGAGGACAGTTTCACACCGCACCGCTTCGACTTGACCCCCTACGTCCACGTCGGGGAGAATCGGCTGGCGCTGCGCGTGTTCAAGCGCTGCACGGGCAGTTGGATGGAGGATCAGGACTTTTGGCGGTTCAGCGGCATCCACCGCAGCGTGTCCCTGCACTTCTACCCCGAAACGCATCTCTACGACCTGCGCGTCCGCACACCGCTGACGGACAACTACACCCGCGCGACGCTGGAAACGCGCCTGCGGGTGATGGGTGCGTCGCTGGGCAAGGCGAAACTGACGCTGACGGACAAGGCGGGCAAGACGCTCTGGGCGGCGGAGAAGCCGCTGACGGCGCTGGAAAGCTATGTCAGCGCGGAGATTCCCGGCGTGAAGCTGTGGAGCGCGGAAGAGCCGAATCTCTACACGCTGACCGTCGTGCTGACGAATGCGCAGGGGCAAGTGACCGAAGTCTGCCGGACGAAAGTGGGCTTCCGCCAGTTCGAGATGAAGGACAAAATCATGTGCCTGAACGGCAAGCGTATCGTGTTCCACGGCGTCAACCGCCACGAATTTGACTGCGACCGCGGGCGCGTGATGACGCATGACCTGCTGATGCGCGACATTCGCGACATGAAGGCGATGAATATCAACGCCGTGCGCACCTGCCACTATCCGAATACATCGGAATTTTACCGCCTGTGCGACGAATATGGGCTGTACGTCATTGACGAGGCGAACATCGAGACGCACGGCTCGTGGCAGCCGATGCACGACTGGGTGGTGCCGGACAACCGCCCGGAGTGGCAGGAGGCAGTGCTGGCGCGCGGCCGGGCGATGCTGGAGCGTGACAAGAATCACCCGTGCATCCTGCTCTGGTCGTGCGGCAACGAAAGCTGGGGCGGCAAAGACCTCTACGAATTGAGCCAGTATTACCGCCGGGAAGACCCGACGCGCCTGGTGCATTACGAGGGCGTGGCGAATGATCCGCGCTATCCTGACACGACGGACGTGCATTCCAACATGTACCGCAGGGTCGCGAGCATCGAGGAGTATCTGCAAAGCAATCCCGACAAGCCCTTCATCAACTGCGAATACACCCACGCCATGGGCAACAGCTGCGGCGGCATGAGCCTGTACACCGCGCTGGAGGACAAGTACCCGATGTATCAGGGCGGCTTTATCTGGGATTATGTGGATCAGGCGCTGCGCGTGAAAGCCCCGAACGGGCAGGAACGCTTGGCGTATGGCGGCGATTTCGGCGACAAGCCGACGGACTGGCAGTTCAACACCAACGGCATCATTCTGGGCGACCGCACGCAGACGGGCAAGTGTCAGGAAGTGCGGTACCTGTTCCGCGACGTGTTCCTGACGCCGGACGAAACAGGCGTGACGGTGAAGAATCGCCGCCTGTTCCAGACGCTGACGGGCTATGACGTGCGCTGGACGCTGGAGTGCGACCGCAAGCCCATCAGCGCGGGTGAAACGCTGCTGCCGGACATTGCGCCGGGCGAATCAGCCCACATTGACCTGCCGTTTGGAACGCTGCCGGAAGGGCAGACGGTGGTAACGTGCTTCCTCGTGCTGCGCGAAAAGACGGGCATACTGGAAGCGGGAACGGTGCTCAGCCACGGACAGACCGTGTTTGGCGCGATGAAGAAGGCGGAAACGCCGGACAATGCGCCTGCCCCGGTGATTGGCGACTGCAACGTCGGCTTCCGCGGCGAAAGGCTGGGCGTGCTGCTGGCGCGGCGCGGCGGCATCATTTCCTTCCGCGACCGGCTGGGGCGCGAGACGTTCCTGCGCGCGCCGCAATTGAGCCTCTTCCGCGCATCTACTGACAACGACCGCGGCAACGGCAACAACATCCAGCAGGGCGTGTACCACCTTATCAGCCGTCACAGCGCGTGCAGCGACGCGGACATCCAGCAGGAAGCGGGCAGAACGACGCTCGTCTACCGCTACACCACGCCGATGCTGCCGGATTTCGCGGTCACGGTGCGTTACACGGTGCATTCGCAGGATGCCCTTGACGTAACGGTGGACTGGCCCGGCTTGCCGAATCAGCCGGATATGCCCGCGCTGGGCTTGTCCTTCCAGCTTGACCCGCGCCTGACCCGCGTTCGCTGCTACGGCTACGGCCCGGATGAGAACTACATCGACCGCCGCGAGGGCGCGTATCTGGGCTGGCACAGCTGGAACGCCGCGGACGGCATGACGCGCTACTGCAAGCCGCAGGAAAGCGGCAATCGCACGGGCGTGCAGGTCGTTTCGGTGACGGATGCGGACGGTCACGGCGTGGAGATTTCGGGCGACAACCTCGAAGTGAGCGTTCTGCCGTGGCTGCCGGAGGAACTCGAAGCGGCATACCATCCGAGCGACCTGATGGGCTCGGTACGCACGGTGCTGGATGTGGCGATGTTCCGCAAGGGCATCGGCGGCGACGACAGCTGGGGCGCGCCCGTCCTGCCGCAGTTCTGCTATCCGGCAGACAAGCCCTACACGTTCACCTTCACGATGAAGGCACTGTAACCGAAGGGGTCGAGGGGGCGATCGGAAAGCCCCCCTCGTCGCGCCCGCAGGCGCGATTTCCTCTGCTGCGGAAAAAGTCAACTCCGGTAGTGGCGACCCGAAGGTTTCCAAAGGGCGATCGGAAAGCCCTTTGGTCGCGCCCGCAGGCGCGATTCCCTCTGCAACATGAAAAATCAAGAAACATGGGAGTGCAGTGCGAAGAAGTCCAGAGGGCGACCGCAGACGTTCGTCTGTTTTCATTGCCCTCTGGTCGCCTCCGCAGAGGCGAAATCCCCTGCCGCAATACCCAAATTACAAATACAATAAGAGAAGAGACTACATAATCATGGCAAAATTATATTTCCGCTACGGGGCCATGGGGTCCAGCAAGACCGCCAACGCCATCATGGTGCAGTATAACTACGAAGAGCGCGGCCAGAAGGTGCTGATGCTCAAACCGAAGCTCGAAAACCGCGACGGCGCGGTGATTGTCCGTTCCCGCTGCGGGCTGGAAACCGCCTGCCGCTTCATCGAGGACGTGACGGCGGCGGACGCGCAGGGCTACGGCTGCGTCATCATCGACGAAGCGCAGTTCCTGACCAAGGCGCAGGTCGAAATGCTGGTGGAGATGGTCGATGACTACGACGTGCCCGTAATTGCCTACGGTCTGCGCGCGGACTTCCAGAACAATTTCTTCGAGGGCAGTCAGTGGCTGATGGCCTGGGCGGACACGATTGAGGAAATCAAGACCATCTGCTGGTGCGGGCGCAAGGCGACGTGCAACGCCCGCGTGGTGGACGGCCGCGTGGTACAGGAGGGCGAGCAGGTCGTCCTCGGCGGCAATGGGCAGTATGTGAGCCTGTGCCGGAAGCACTTCCGCCGCGGCGAGCTGGGGAACTTCAAGGATCTGCATCTGGGGGAGGACTAAACCGTGCCTATCATCCCAAAGCTGGAATGCAGGGTGGAGACGTTTCGCGAAGACGACGCTGTCTTTATGCGGATTGGCATCCATCAGGAAGAAATGCTGCTGGCGTACTACGCATTCGACACGCTTCTGACGGGCTTCGCGGATAAAATCGCCCTGCATGACCACGAAAACGGCACCGACTGCGAGATTGTCTTAGCTCCGGCGAAGCTGATGACGGACGCGCAAATTTCGCTGACAGTGAACGACATTGAGTGCATCAAAAAGCTCCTGCATGACTGCATCGAGCAGCCGTATTACGTTTCGTGGCTGCATGATGACCTGACGGCGGCGACGAAAGCGGGCGAGATGGACTTGGCGGTGTATGTGGTCGGGAAAACGGAACAGTGAAGTCTTTGGGAAAAAGCAAAACGGCAGACCGTGTAAAATGGCGGTCTGCCGCTTCGTTTTTGGGAATGTTATTGCCCTAAAATACCTTCCACCCGCTTCACCGGCCGCACATACTTCCAAAACCTCGTGCAGTCGTGGTAGAAGTAGAACACGCGCCCCTGCGCCGTGTCCAGTTGGACACCGTGCGCGGCGTAGTCAAATTCCTTCATCGCGCGCTCAATTTCGGCTTCGACCTGCGCGTTCTCCGTCTCGTAATCGAACGGGCCGTGCTCAAAGGCGACGTATTCCCCTTCGGGCACGTCCATGAGCTGGAACGGCGCGGGGACATCCCCAGCGTAATCCGCAGGCAGACGAATGCCGTAAGCCTCCGCCAGCGGAATCCCCCAGCTGCAAATGCGCCCGGTCGGTTCGTTGATGTACGCCATCAGCTGCCCGGCGGATGCGTTGCGCTCGTCGCCGCCGAAATGATCGAGGCTGCCGGGGATGCGCTCCAGCAAGCCGCAGATGGTCGCCCAGTCCTGCCCCGGAATCAGGCTTTGCTTCTGCCAGAAGTCGAAGTAGCCGATGCTCTCGTAGTTGCGGATGTGCAGGAACTTGTGCGCCGGAATGGTGATGAAATACGTCTTGATGTGGTCGGTGGATGTTGCCATGCCCGTTCCTCCTATGCCAAGCAGATAACAGTCGAAAGGCTTCAAAATGGTGTGGAGGACGACGGCCGTCGGGTGCAGGCGGTACGCGCTGGGGGTCACGCCGTAAGCGGCGCGGAATGCGCGGGTGAACGCCTCGTGCGAGGAAAAGCCGTAGCGCACGGCGATTTCCAGCAGGGAATCCGACGTGTCGCGGACATCCCGCAGGGCAAACGCCAGATGCCGGAAGCGCAGATAATCGCGCAGGGACATGCCGGACAGCGCCCGAAACTTCCGCGACACATACGATTCGGAGTACCCCAATGCGGCGGACAGCGCCCGCAGGGTCAGTGCTTCGTCCTCCTGCTGGCGGATGCAGCGGTCAATGATGTCAATCGTCTGCTGAATGCTCTGTGACCAGTTTTCCATCGTCCTTCGCTCCTTTCGCTGTGAATAGGATAGCACAGCGTGGGCGGACTTCGCTTGATTTGGTTTGCACTCTTGCGGTCAATACGCATTCCGCATCACGACATCCGCCAAATACGCCTGATACGCGCGGCACTGCTTATCCGTCAGTCCATCGGGGCGCGACATCAGCAGCAAATCATGCCCATGAACGCCCTTGTGGTACGCCGGATGCACATGCGGATACGGGTTCGCTGTGAAGCTGCAGCGTTCGTAGAAGCCCTTGCGGCGGATGGCGATTTCGTCCACAGGCGGGTCAATTTCCAGAATTACCGGGCGGTCGCAGGGCAGCATCGACAGCGCGCGCGAACCGTACCGCTGCCCGCGCAGGGCGGGGAGAATGCAGAAATGCTCGATGTAGCGGAAATCCGGCGTTTCCCAGTAGAGCATATCGCCGACGAAAGCGCTGCCGTCCAGAATCGCCGTGAAGTGATAGTCAGGGTGGGTCAGAATGGCGGTCTACGAGGGCGTTTCGCGCTGCTCATGCGCGGGAAAGCTGATCCCGTAGAGCGCCATCGCGTCGGCGTACAGCGGGTGATTCGGAGATGGAATCCGTTCAAATGTCATGTGGAAGCTCCTTCAGGGAAGATTTCGGCGGGCAGGCGCAAATCCGTGCGGGGGATTTTGTCCCACGAGAACAACGGAATCAGCGCATCCAGCGTCGTCGGGCGCATTTCCGGCTGAATCCCCGCGCTCCACGCGAGGAAGCCGAGAATCTCCTCCGGCGAAAAGCGCTTCGAGAGCGCGGACAGATCCAAATCGCGGTCGCGCTTCGCCAGCCGCCGCCCCTGCGCGTCCATCAGCAGGGGAATATGCGCATAAGCAGGCTGCGGATAGCCCAAGAGATGCTGTAAGTAAATCTGCCGCGGCGTTGCGCTGAGGATGTCTCGTCCGCGCACGACCTCCGTCACGCCGGACAGCGCGTCGTCCACCACCACCGCTAACTGATACCCGAACAGCCCGTCCGACCGCTGCAAGAGAAAATCCCCGCAGTCGCGCGCGAGATTCTCCGCCTGTGCCCCGAAAACGCGGTCGGTGAAGGTGATTGTCTCATCCGGCACACGCAGACGCATGGCGGGCGCACGGGTCTTGGCGCGTTCGGCAGCTTCCTCTGGGGTCAAATGCGCGCAGGTGCCGGGGTAGATGAACTGCGTGTCGCCCAGATTCGGCGCGACGGTCGCGTGCAGCTGCGCGCGGGTGCAGAAGCACGGGTACACATGCCCTTCGCGGCGCAGGCGGTTCAGTACATCCTGATAAACGCCGCTCCGCGCCGACTGGTACAGCGGCGGCGCATCCCAGCGGAAGCCGAGGAAGCGCAAATCATCAATCGCCTGCTGTGCCAGCGCGCGCGGGCAGCGGGGGATATCCACATCCTCAATGCGCAGCAGAAACTGCCCGCCCTGACTGCGCGCGGACAGGTACGCCAGCATCGCGCAGAGCAGATTGCCCAGATGCAGCCGTCCGCTGGGAGTCGGCGCGAAACGTCCTATCATCGGGGGATTACTCCTTCTTTGCCTTGAACAGGTATTCATCCACCTTCTTGCGGATTTCGGGGGCGATTTCCCGCTTGATGGGGCAGGAAGCCGCGTTTGCCAGCCGATCAAGCAGCACAAAGCCCTGCTGCAAGGTGATATCCAGCGCGTGTTCATCGAGATAACCGCTCTTCAGGCTGTCATGCCGATTATGCATGTAGTCCGCGCCGTTTGCGCCGAAGCGGGCGAGATTGATGGCAGGCACGCCGTTATCCGCGAAGGGGATGCAGTCGCTGGAATAGGTGTCCTGCTTGGCGCGGACACCGTAGCCTGCTTCGCGCAGAACGCCCGCGACGTAGTGCAGGGCATCATCCGTGGCAAGGGTGACGAGGTGGTTCGAGCCGAGGGTCGGCGCGGCGACGTCGAAATTGAGCATGGCGACGCAGTCCTTGAGTTCGTCCGCGTGCGCCTTGACATACGCCTTCGAGCCGAGCAGCCCCTGTTCTTCTGAGCCGAACCAGCAGAAGCGCAGCGTCCGGCGCGGCGGATGGGCGGCGAAATACCGCAGCAGTTCCAGCACGATGACGCTGCCGGACAGGTTATCATGCACACCGGAAGAGAAATACACGCTGTCGTAATGCCCGCCGAGGGTGATGACTTCCTCCGCCTTGCCCGTGCCGGGAATGGTTGCGCAGACGTTCTGGCTCGTGCCGTCATAGCATTCGCCGGTCAGCTCGATATGCACCGTCTTTACGCCGCGGCGGACGATTTCAGCGGCGGAGGCGGCGCGCATGTTCAGCACGGGAACCGCGCCGAATGGCTCCGTCAGCGTTTCGCGCAGTTTGCAGCGGTTCAGGTCACTTTCGCTCTCGCGGTCAATCGTGCGCCCGGTGAAGGTCAGAATGGCCGCGGCTTCCGCCTTGCGCAGCTTTTCGTAGGTCGCGCGGTTCAGATAGCCGTTCACAAGCACAATTTTGCCCTTCGCCTGTTCCAGCAGCACTTCGTCGGCATTCTCGACATACAGGAACTCCGTGTCCAGACCGCCTTCGGGGGTGGAGGCAGCGCGCTCGTAGCCCGTGACCTCGTATTCCTTGACGTAGGGCGACGTGACCCGCAGCAGCGCGTGAGACACGCGCCCGCACGGAACGGTAAACTCCTCCAGCTGGGCGGAAACGCCGAGCGACGTGCATTCGTTCAGCAGCGCTTCGGCAACGGTTCGCTCCTCCTTGGAACAGCTGACACGCTCATAGCCGTAAGTGCGCAGGAAGGAAAAGGCGCGGTGGGCAGATACGTTCATGAGAAAAGCCTCCTCTTGTGATTGTTTATCCTTAGTATACTGCATTTTTCGCCGCGCCGCAAGGCAAGAGAACGCGCTTTTTCATAGAACCTTCACATAGCGAACCTTTTGCGGACACAGAAGGGCGGTATCATCATTTCTGCAAGCAAAACGAACGGAGGTGAGCGATGATGGCGGGCGTTCAGTGTTCCGTTGAACGGGTGGAAAAGAAATTCGTCCTCACCCATCCGCAGGCGGAGGCGCTGATGCGGGATTTGACCGCAGGGCATATGGCGGTTGACCAGTATGGGCAGCATACCATCCGCAATCTGTATTATGATACCGATGATTATGCGCTGATCCGCAGGTCGATTCAGAGGCCGAAGTACAAGGTGAAATTCCGGCTTCGCGCCTATGGTACGCCGATGGAGGACACGCTGATTTTCGCGGAACTGAAGAAGAAGTACAGCGGCGTGGTCTACAAGCGGCGCATTGCGGTCAGCCCGGACGACATGCGGCGCTTCCTGCGCGGCGAAACGCTGGACAGCGAAAATCCGCAGATTCAGCGCGAGCTGCATCGGTATTTGTCGGAGCATCCGATTCGCCCGAAAGTATTTCTGGCCTATGAGCGCGTGGCGCTGTGCGGGCTGGATGACCCGGCACTGCGGGTGACGCTGGATACACACCTGCGCTACCGCACAACGCGCCTTGACTGCTTCACGGATGACGCGGGAGAACTGATTTGCCCCGACGACCCCGTGATTCTGGAGGTCAAGCTCGCAAACGCCGCCCCGCTATGGCTGGCGCGGCTATTGAGCCGACACAAAATCTATATGTCGTCGTTCTCCAAGTACGGCACATGCTATTTGAACCACCTTGCGCGCCGGACGCCGGATATTCGCCCGATGGCGCACAAACGGAACAACGAAGGAGAAATTGAACATGCGTCTTGATTCGCTGCTGACCTCGATTCTGCCCACGCCACTGACTCTCTCCGCACTGCTGCTGTGTCTGGCATCGGCGCTGGTGCTGGGCATTTTGACCGCGCTGGTGTTCACGCGCGGCTGCAGGCACACCGCGTCCTTCGCGCTGACGCTGGCGCTCCTGCCGATGTCGGTCGCGCTGGTGATTATGATGGTCAACGGCAGCATTGGCACGGGGCTGGCGGTCGCGGGGACGTTCGCACTCGTGCGCTTCCGCTCCGTGCCCGGTACGGCGCGCGAAATTGCGGCGTTTTTTACCGCTGTCGCGATAGGCCTTGGAATGGGCATGGGAATGCTCGGCGTGGCGGTAGTTTTCTTCCTGCTGGCCGCTGCCGCCGTGCTGGTGCTGACGAAATTGCACTTCGGCGCAATGCCGGAGAACGCGAAAGTCCTGCGCATCACCGTGCCGGAAGATGTGGACTACGAAACCGCACTGCCCGACGTTTTCCGCGCGCACCATGTGACGGCGACGCTGGAAAAGGTACGCACCGAAAGCATGGGCACGCTGTTTGAACTGACCTATCAGGTGAATCTGCCGAGCGCCGTCCCCTCGAAAGCGCTGCTGGACGACCTTCGCGAGCGCAACGGCAACCTCCCGATTCTCTTCACGAATCCGGGGGATAAGGACAGCCTGTAATTCCACATTAGGCAACTCAAATAAAAGCTATCAATAACCAAATGGTAATTTAGAGGATGTAAACCTGTAACAAGGAGGTTCATCATCATGAAAAAGTGGATAATCAGTATGATGGCAGTCGCGACCCTGCTGCTTGCAGGGTCAGCCCTCGCCGATGGCAGCATTACCCTCTCCCCTGACGGAAGCACATCCACCGACGCATCTGTCCGTATCGACGGTCAGACCGTCACCATCACCCAAGCGGGCACATACCAAATCGCCGGGACACTTGACGACGGTGCGCTCATCGTCGAAAGCGGCGAGAACGCGAAAATTACCCTTGTGCTGGGCGGTGTGAGCATCAAGAACAGCACCGGCGCGGCGATTCAAATTGCCACCGCCGACGACGTGACCATTGAGCTGGCGGAAGGCACGACGAACGTCCTGCAATCCGGCGAAGAAGTGGATATTGCCGCTGCGACGGAGAGCGAAGAAGCATCCGGCGGCGCGCTGCAAAGCAAGGTTGACCTGAAAATCAAGGGCAGGGGCAGTCTGACCGTGCTGGGCTACCTTAACAACGGCATCCACTGCACGAAAGACCTGAAAATCAAGAACGGCAATATCAGCGTGACTGCACTGGGGCACGGCATCAAGGGCAAGAATAGCGTGACCGTCTCCGGCGGCACGGTGACGGTCACATCCGGCAAGGACGGCATCACCAGCGACGAGACGGAGAACGAGGAAAAGGGCTTCGTGACCATTGAGGACGGCGAAATCATCATCACCAGCGCGGGCGACGGCGTGTCGGCGGAAACGACGCTGACAGTGACGGGCGGCGTGATTTCCATCATCAGCGGCGGTGGAAGCGCAAACGCGCAGCAGAAAACCGACAACATGCGCGACTGGTGGGACTTCGACAATTCCGCCAGTGACGATAACAGCGTGAGCTGCAAGGGGTTGAAAGCAGGCAAAGCGATGATGATTTCCGGTGGGTCGATTACGATTGACGCGCAGGACGACGCCCTGCATACTGACGGCGACATGACGATTTCCGGCGGTGAATGCATCCTCAGCACGGGCGACGATGGCGCTCATGCGGCGCTTTCCCTGACCGTGCTGGGCGGCAAAATCACCGTGCTGACCTCCTATGAGGGTCTGGAAGCGAATCAGATTACGCTGGCAGACGGTGAACTGGATATAACCGCGACGGATGACGGCATCAACGCGAACGGCGGATCGGACGGCTTCAGCGGTGGATTTGGCGGAGGCTTCGGCGGCGGACGCGGCGGCATGGGCGGCAGCTTCGGCGGACGGCGCAATGACACGAACAATCATAGTGGCGATATGACCCCGCCGGACGGCAATGCGCCCAGCGGCAATCCGCCGACCATGCCGGGGCAGGACGCGGCAGACAGCACGACCACGGATGACACGACCGACAAGCAGCCGGTGCTGCTGATTACGGGCGGCAAAATCACGGTGAATGCGGATGGCGATGGGCTGGATTCCAACGGCAACCTGCGCGTGGAGGACGGTGACATTACTGTCAACGGCCCGTCCAATGGCGGCAACGGCGCGCTGGACATTGGCACGGAAAACGGCGGAGCAGGCGTCATCGCCGGCGGTACGCTGATTGCGCTGGGCACGAGCAGCATGGCGGAGAACTTTGGCAGCACGTCCACGCAGTGCGCGTTCCTCGTGACGATGAACAGCTTCGGCGCGGGCGAGACGATTACCATCACGGACAGCCAAGGCAATGTGCTGTACACGGGCGTGACGGTGAAGAGCGCGAACAGCGTGGTGTTCTCCAGCGCGGATTTGGTGGTAGGCGAAACGTACACGGTGACGATTGGCTCAAACAGCGCGACGGTGACGCAGAGCAGCACGGTTGTGGGGAACTCGAATGGGGTTGGGGGCTTTGGGCGGCACTGAGCTTCTCCGTCTCTTGGATAAACACGCGGAAGAAGTAAGCAGAAGTCACCAACTGCATCGCGCGAAAGGGTCAAGGGAGGAACTCCCTTGCAGGGTCAAGGGGCAGCGCCCCTTGGGTTCCCCCAATCAACACGCGGGCACAGCATGAAAATGCGCTCAACTGAATCGCGCGAACGGGAGTCCAGAGGGTCGAAGACCCTTTGGC
>CDZW01039067.1_pt1 | contig 14653 bp, 9 predicted proteins | sample 557511 | NCBI WGS metagenome assembly CDZW01 (sample SAMEA3182067, study PRJEB8094) | gut metagenome | biome: human; feature: gut; material: Stool; isolation source: human stools | place: Canada | collected 2013-03-05 | reverse complement strand
GAAAACGCCCCCGAGATTTCGGATTTCGAGTTCGACGCGATGATGCGCGAACTTCAGGATCTGGAGCGCGCACACCCCGAATACGCCGACCCCAACTCGCCTTCGGTGCGCGTGGGAAGCGACCTGACGGCCGAGTTCCGGACCGTGAAGCACCGCTACGCGATGCTGTCGCTGGGCAACACCTACTCGCTGGACGAACTGCACGAGTTCATCGGCCGCATCGAGCGCGAAGCCGGGGCCACGGACTACGTCTGCGAACTGAAATTCGACGGCACGGCCATCTCGCTCACCTACGAGCACGGACGGCTCGTGCGCGCCGTGACCCGCGGCGACGGCGTCGAGGGCGACGACGTGACGGCCAATGTCCGCACCGTGCGCACGGTGCCCCTGCGCCTGCGGGGCACGGACTGGCCCGACCTCTTCGAAATCCGCGGCGAAATCCTGATGCCCTACGCCTCGTTCGACCGCCTCAACGCCGAGCGCGAGGCCAACGGCGAGCAGCTCTTCGCCAACCCCCGCAACGCCGCCGCCGGGACGCTCAAGCAGCAGTCGTCGGCCGTGGTGGCCCGGCGCGGACTGGACTGCACGCTCTACCAGCTGGCGGGCGACGAGCTGCCCTTCTCGAGCCATTGGGAGAGCCTCGAAAAGGCCCGCCAGTGGGGGTTCAAGGTCTCGGACGCGGCGCGCATCTGCCGCAGCGTCGCCGAGATCGACGCATTTATCGAACACTGGGACACCGCACGGCGCCGCCTGCCCTTCCCGACGGACGGCGTGGTGATCAAGGTCAACGACTTCGCCGTCCGGCGCCAGCTGGGATTCACAGCCAAGGCCCCCAAGTGGGCCGTGGCCTACAAGTTCAAGGCCGAACGGGCCGCCACGCGGCTCGACAGCGTGTCGTTCCAGGTAGGACGCACCGGGGCTATCACGCCCGTCGCCAACCTCGAACCGGTGCTGCTGGCCGGAACCACCGTGCGGCGCGCGACGCTGCACAACGCCGAGCAGATGGCCCAGCTGGACATCCGCCCGGGCGACACGGTCTACGTCGAGAAGGGCGGCGAGATCATCCCGAAGATCATCGGCGTGGACCTAGCGCAGCGCCCGGCCGACAGCCGTCCGTTCGAGTACATCACCGTATGCCCCGAATGCGGGACGCCGCTGGTGCGCTACGAAGGCGAGGCCAAGCACTACTGCCCCAACCAGAGCGGATGCCGGCCCCAGATCATCGGGCGCATCATCCACTTCATCCGCCGCAAGGCCCTCGACATCGAGGGGCTGGGCGAGGAGACCGTCGAACTGCTCTACGAAAACGGACTCGTGCGCGACGTGGCGGACCTCTACGACCTGCGGGCCGAACAACTGGCCCCCCTGCCCCGGCTGGGCGAGAAGTCGGCCGACAACATCATCCGCTCGGTGGAACGCTCGAAGGCGGTTCCCTTCCAGCGCGTGCTGTTCGGGCTGGGAATCCGCTTCGTGGGCGAGACCACGGCCAAATACCTCGCCGAGCATTTCCGCTCGCTGGACGCCGTGATGCGGGCCACGCGCGAGGAGCTGGTCGAGGCCGACGAGGTGGGCGGACGCATCGCCGACGCCATCATCGAATACTTCGCCGAGGAGGACAACCTGCGGATCATCCGCCGCCTGCGCGCCGCGGGGCTGCAATTCGAAGCCGAGGCGCGCCGCCTGGCGTCGGAGGCGCTGGCGGGCCGGAGTTTCGTGGTCTCGGGCAAGTTCACGCGGAGCCGCGACGAAATGAAGGAGCTGATCGAACTGCACGGAGGCCGGAACCTCGCGGCGGTGTCGGGCAGCGTCGACTACCTCGTGGCGGGCGACAAGATGGGCCCGGCGAAGCTGAAGAAGGCCGAGAAGCTGGGCGTAAGAATCATCTCCGAGGAGGAGTTCATCGCCATGATCGAAGGCGGAGGCCCGGTGGAAAAGGCCGCACAACAGGAATTATTCTGACAGGCGCAAGACGCCTGCTTTGAGGACTGACGCAAAACGACAACAGATAAAACGACAATCAGAGACATTATGCTACGACACAAACTTTCCGGCGTGGGCGCCGCGATGATCACCCCTTTCACGGCAGACGGCCGCGTCGACTACAAGGCGCTGGCCCGCATGATCGACTACGTGATCGACGGCGGCGTGGACTACATCGTCGCACTCGGCACCACGGCCGAGACCCCCACGCTCTACATGCCCGAACGCGCCGTGATCGCCATGTTCATCACCAACCAGATCGCAGGCCGCGTGCCGCTGGTGATGGGCTGCGGCGGCAACTCCACCTCGGAGGTGCTGGACCAGCTGCGCGAATTCGACCTGCGGGGCGCCGACGCCATTTTGAGCGTGACGCCCTATTACAACAAACCTTCGCAGGAGGGTCTCTATCAGCATTTCCGCACCGTCTCGGAGCATTCGCCCCTGCCGGTGATCCTCTACAACATCCCGGGCCGCTCGGGCGTCAACATGACCGCCGAGACCACGCTCCGCTGCGCCGCCGACTTCCGCAACGTCATCGGCATCAAGGAGGCGTCGGGCGACATCGGGCAGATGCAGCGCATCCTGGACAACCGTCCCGAGGGATTCCTCGTGCTGTCGGGCGACGACGGCATGGCCATCGAGCTGATGCGCCGCGGAGGCGACGGCGTGATCTCCGTGGCGGCGAACGCCTTCCCGCAGCGGTTCATGGAGTGCGTGAACCATGCCAAGGCGGGCGACTTCGACGCGGCGGAAAAGGCTTATGCCGCGCTGGACGAAGCCGTGCACGCGCTCTTCGAGGAGGGCAACCCCGTGGGCGTGAAATGCGCCCTCTCGGTGATGGGACGCATCGGCGACACGATGCGCCTGCCGCTGGTCGCCGGATCGGGAAAACTCCGCGCGAAGTTCGAAGAGCTGATCGCCAGATACGATTTGCGCTGATTTTGCGTTTGTACCGGAAACGACCGCTATGAAACGATTGCTGCTTCTCTCACTGCTGGTTCCGGCGCTGGCCGCCGCCGGAGTCCCCGACGAGGACATGATCCTCGACCGGACGATGGACGCCCAGTCCGCGTTCTACTACCCCGCGCTGATGATGCGCTACAACGCGGGCGACGAGACGCTGACCGACGAGGATTACCACTACCTCTACTACGGATACGCCTACCGCGACGAATACAAGCCGCTGGCCGTGAACCCCGATCTGGACAAAATGCTGATGCTGGCCTCGGGCATCGACCCCGACAAACCCGACAGGGCCACACTGGAAACGATGGTCTCGGTGGGAAACGACGCCCTGAAACGCGATCCGTTCAGCCCCAAAATCCTCAACCTCATGTTGTTCGCCTACGGTGCGCTGGGCGACAAGGAGCAGGAAAAAGCCTGGTCGGACCGCATGAACGGCGTCATCCGCACGATCCTCGGCTCGGGCGACGGATTCACGCAGAAGACCCCGCGCCATGTGCTGATGTTCGACCACGCGCTCGACGTGCTGGCCGCCGAAGGGCTTTCGTTCGGCAAGGCGCGCATCGTCAGCCGCACGGTGGAGTTCGTGCCGCTGGTCGTTCCCTATGTGGTCGAGGGCAAGAAGCGCAAGGGATTCTATTTCGATTTCAGCCGCGTCTACTGGAACAAACCCGAGAGTTACACCTACCAGCGCGACCGCACGTGGCAGTTCAACAACCTCAAACCCCGCACCTATAAATGATCCGCATTCTCCGGCATACGCTCTGCCTCGCCCTGCTGCTGACGCTCGCGGCCTGCGAAAAAGACCGCGAGCCGCGAATCGAGGTCTCGACGGGAGAGATTCACCTCCCGGGCGACGCTTCGTCCGGAACGACGTTCACCGTGTCGGCCGAAGAACCGTGGACGCTGTCGTATACCGGCGAGGGATTCGCCGTGACGCCGGACGGCGGCGCCCGCGGGGAGACGACGGTCACGGTGACCGCCTCCGAACCCAACTCCGCCAAGGCGCGCCGGAAGCTGGGCACGATAACCGTCCGCCACCCCGCCAACAAGGACGGCTATCCGGTCGAGGTCTACCAACGGCCCGCCGTGGCGACGCAGACCCTTCTGCTGTACATGCCCGGGTTAAGCCTGATCAACTATTACGAGCGCAACATCGAGGGCGTCAGTGCGGCCGTGACGAACCAAATCCCGGGCGACGGGCGCATTCTGGTCTGCTACCAGCCCGAGAAACATTCGTCGGCCGTCCTGCAGGAGATCCGTTACGACCCGGCGACGGAACGGTGCGAACGAACGACGCTCAAAACCTACGACGGCTTCAACGCCGGAAACCCCGAAAAGGTGCGGCAGCTGTTCGCCGATGCCGCGGAGCTGGCTCCGGCCCAAAACTACGGGCTGATCATCGGCTGCCACGGCAAGGCGTGGATTCCGGTCGCCAGCGGCTCGCTCTCCTACTCGATGCGGCGTTCCGCCGAGGACGACCTATGGGCCGCGCCCCCGGGGGCCAAGCAGACCCGTTCGTTCGGCGACAAGGGCTACGAACTGAACATCACGGAGCTGAAGGAGGCGCTCGAAGCGCAGCAGTTCCGTTTCGACTACCTGATCTTCGACGACTGCTTCATGGCCAACATCGAAACGCTCTACGACCTGCGTTCGGTCATCGGCTACATCGTGGCGTCGCCCTGCGAGGTCATGGGCGACGGATTCCCCTACGACCGGATCGTCCCCCACCTGTTCGAAACGGGACCGGTCGCGGACCGGCTCGCGGAAACCTGCCGGGAGTTCTGGAACCTCTACGAAAACGAATACCAGAGCACGACCTGGAAAGAGCAGTCGGGCTGCATCTCACTGGCCGTCACGTCGCAGCTGGACGCGCTGGCGGAAGTGATGCGCCGCATCAACGAAAAAGGCAAACAGCCGTTCGAACTCTCGCAGCTCCAGTACTACGAGGGACTGATGACACACCTTTTCTACGACTTGGGGCATTACGTCGAATTGAGCTGCGGCGACCCGGCGCTCGTCGAGGAATTCACGACGCAACTCGACCGGGCATTTCCCCCCGAAAGCCGTCTGTGCACGAAGCAGTTCTATTCCCAATACAACAACGGGTCGAACCCCGTGCATTTCTATACGGGCGTCTCCGTGAGCGAGCCTTCGACGAAGTACGTCGCCGAAAACCGGATGACGAACTGGTATCGGGACACGCATTAAATGAAATGAAAAGAGCGATTCGTGAGAATCGCTCTTTTCATTTATGCATACAGCCCGGACTTTCTATTCATACTGCCCGGACTTCAGCCGCTCCACCTCCTCGCGGGTCAGGAACCGCCATGCTCCGCGCTTGAGGTTCTTCTTCGTGAGACCCGCATAGTAAACGCGGTCGAGTTTGGTCACGGTGTAACCCAGGAACTCGAAAATACGGCGCACAATGCGGTTGCGGCCCGAGTGGATCTCGATGCCCACCTCCTGCTTGTTCTCCTTGACGTAGGAAATCTCGTCGGCGAAGATCTCGCCGTCTTCGAGCGTGACGCCCTCGGCGATGCGGTCCATATCGGCGCGCGTCAGAGGTTTGTCGAGCGTCACCTGGTAGATTTTCTTCTTCTTGTAGGAAGGGTGCGTCAACTGCTTCGTAAGGTCGCCGTCGTTGGTGAACAACAGCAGCCCGAGGCTGTTCTTGTCGAGGCGTCCCACCGGGTAGATGCGCTCCGTGCAGGCGCCCGAGACCAGCTCCATGACCGTCTTTCCGGCATGGGGATCGTCGAGCGAAGTGACGTAGCTCTTGGGCTTGTTCAGCACCAGGTAGACCTTCTTCTCGCCCTGCACCGGCTCGTCGTTGAACCGCACTTCGTCGGTCGGCAGCACCTTGGTCCCCAGTTCGGTGACGATCTTGCCGTTGACCGAAACGACGCCCGCCGTGATGAAATCGTCGGCCTCGCGGCGCGAGCAGATGCCCGACTGGGCGATGAAGCGGTTCAGGCGCATCTCGCCCGTCTGCTTCTCGGGATTGAATTTCGGATACGACGCCGGTTTGTCGTCGTGTTTCTTATAGGCAGGTTTAAACGGTTTGTCGACGAACTTCCGGTCGCCGAATTTCTTATCCCCGAATTTTTTCTCGCCGAACTTCTTGGGTCCGAATTTCTTCTCGCCGTAGGCCGGCTTGTCGCCGTAACTGCGGCGCGGACGCTCCTCGTCGCTGCGGTGACGGTCACCGTCGTAGCGGGGTTTGTCGCCGAAGGAACGCCGCGGACGGTCGTCGTCCTGACGCGGGCGGTCGCCATACGAACGCGGCTTATCGTCGTACTGACGCTGACGGTCGCCGTAAGGACGCGGGCGGTCGTCATACGAACGGCGCGGGCGGTCGCCCTCCCCGCGGGATTTGTCGCCGTAGTGCGGCTTCTCGAAGACCGGACGGTTGTCGGCCGTGAAATGGGGGTTATACGAAGCCCGGCGTTCGGGCCTGTTTTCAAAGGAGGGTTGCTCCGAATCGGCGGCATCACGCTGCAAACGCGGGCGACGCTCGACACGCTCCGCCGTAGCCACTACGGTGCGCTTGCGTTTGTCGCGTCCGAAGCGTTCGAGCACCGGGGTCGAGTCGTTTTTAGGATCTTTCATTTTCTATTCGTCTAATAAATTATCGGGGGCAGGGACCGGAACGTGCCGACCGGGTTCACGCGCGTGATACCGGACGCAGCCCGTCCGAGCCGGTTTCCACCCGGCAAAGGTAATCCATTTTTCCGGATTATAACACATAACGTGCCCGATTTCAACCGTTTTGGAAATAATTGCGCCGGAAGGCGACAAAACGCCTGCTTTTGCCGTATCTTTGCCGAAAAATAACTCCCCGACGACCGGCGGCATTCCGGCAGAAGCCCCGCGCCGCCCGGCATCGGTTGCGACACCCGATCCTGCGTTATGAACATGAACCGCGAAATACTGCGCATCGCGCTCCCCAATATCGTCTCGAACATCACCGTGCCGCTCATGGGCATCGTATCGACCGCCATCGCCGGACACTGGGGAGCCGACTCCGCCGCCACGATCGGCGCGCTGGCCATCGGCGTCTCGATCTTCAACTTCATCTACTGGAACTGCTCGTTCGTGCGCATGGGAACCAGCGGGCTGACGGCCCAGGCGTTCGGCGCGGGCGACTTCCGCGAGTGCACCAACATGCTGGCCCGCGCGCTGTCGGTGTCGGCGGTGATGGGTGTGCTGATGATCCTGCTCCAATACCCCGTGGGAGAACTGGCCCTCTGGGCCATGAACGGCAGCGAAATGACCCGCGACTACTTCTACGCCCGCATCTGGGCCGTGCCGGCGGGCATCGTGCTCTTCGGGTTCAACGGCTGGTTCACGGGGATGCAGAACGCCATATTCCCCATGCTGACGGCCGTCACGGTCAACATCGTGCACATCCTTTGCAGCCTCTGGTTCGCCTTCGGGATGGATATGGGCATCGTGGGCATCGCCTACGCCTCGGTGATCGCCCAATGGACCGGCGTGGCGCTCTCGGCGCTGCTGCTCGCCGCCAAATACCGTCCGATCCTCACCGGGATCGACTGGTCGGAGGTGCTGGACCTCAAACCGCTGAAGACGTTCTTCATCATCAACCGCGACATCATCCTGCGCACGTTCTGCATCGTCGCGGTCTACACCTTCTTCACCGGGGCGTCGGCACGCATGGACGACCCCGCGCTGCTGGCCGTGAACACCCTGCTGCTGCAACTCTTCACGCTCTTTTCCTACATGAACGACGGCTTCGCCTACGCCGCCGAGGCGCTCACGGGACGCTTCATCGGGGCGCGCGACAGCGTGTCGCTGCGCGACTGCCTGCGGAGGTGCATCGCCTGGGGAACGCTCGTATCGGTGGTCTTCGTGGGGATTTATCTCGTCTGGTGGCGCGACCTGGTGGGCGTGTTCGTAGACCACTCGGCGCCCAACGCCGGGGTGATCGAGGAGCTGGCGGGACGCTACATCGTCTGGATCATCCTCATCCCGATCGCCTCGGCCATGCCCTTCATCATGGACGGCATCATGGTCGGAGCCACCGAAACGCGCGTCATGCGCGACTCGATGTTCTGGGCCACGGCGGCCTATTTCGCCATTTACTACGCCTGCTACCCGCTGATCGGCAACAATGCCCTATGGCTGGCCTTCACGCTCTACATGTTCCTGCGCGGAGTGATCCAGTTCTTTATGACCCGCCGGCTGAAAACCATCTACGACAAGATCGCATAGGACCCGGACAACCGCCCGCCGGCACGGAACGAGCGCCGGACAAGCCTCCGAAAAGGAAACCGCCCCCGCCGGAGATGCTTCCGGCAGGGGCGAAACCGTAAAAACGAGACCTTCCGGACCGTCTATTCCGCGAAGCCATCCCAGTCGTCGCGGAACTGCTCGGAGCCGGTCTTTTTGGCAAAAATGCACCGGTTGTCGTAAACGTCGGCATCGGCATCGGTCAGCTCCCGCGACCACGCCACGCGGCCCGAACGGTCGGCGCCGGGTCCTTCGCAACGCCATTCGGCATAGTACACATCGCCTTTACGGGCCGCGTCGTGCCAGTCGCGCCACCCCTCGGGACGGATCGCCGCGGGAAATTCGCACTCCAGCCACACGGTGCGGGCCGCCGATTTCCACGGACGCCCGAGGTAAACCCGCGTCACCCCTTCGGCCGCCGTCACACGGCAGCAGGAGAAGACGAATCCGCATTCGTTGCGCTCGGTGGTCGAAGCGGCCGTGATGAAACTGTCGGCCTTGCAATGGATCGTCGAACACTCGAACAGCACGATCGAAGGGCCGAAAATGAAGTCGGTGGTTCCCTCGATATAACAATTCTCGACATGTACGCGCGAAACGTAGCCGCGAGCAAAGAAGGTGTCCTGATCGCCGATGAGCGCACAATGATACAGATGGATGCGGTCACCGCGGGTTTCGAGCGCCACGGCCTGCCCTACCCTTCCGGCATCGTTCTCGACGGTCAGGCAATCCAGATAGACATCGTCGGCCTGAACGGACATCGTATAACTGTCGTAGGTGGTCAGCTCGCGGCCGTCGACGACTTTGCCGGCATAGTCGCCCCAGACGATGCGGGTTTCAGCCATTTCATCGCCCAGAATCCGGACCTTGTCCTTATAGACGTCGAGCGTCACCTTCTCGCGATAGACGCCGGGCATAATCCGCACCGTGCGCCACTCCGCAGGCTTCGACGGCAGGGCGTCGAAACACGCCTGAATGGTCCGGAAATCCCCGCCGCCGTTGCAGTCGACGGTATAGACCTTCTCTGCCGAGGCGACGAACGAGGAAAGGAGAAGGATCGTTATGATTACAGCGGATTTCATCATAGGTTCGGTGAACGCAATTACACGCTACAACGTCACCCCCGTCTTGAAGATGGCGATCTCCTTGAAACCCGTCTCCTCGTGCTTGAGACGCTCGCCGCCGGCCGTGGCCAGCACCTTGCCGATGAAACGCTCCAGCACGGCCTGCGGCTCCTCGTCCTCGACCAGCGTGCCGGCGTTGAAGTCGATCCAGTTGGCCTTGAACTCCGCGAGCTGCGTGTTGGTCGAAATCTTCATCGTGGGCACGAACGACCCGAAAGGCGTGCCGCGTCCCGTGGTGAAGAGCACCAGCTGGCAGCCCGAGAGAGCCAGCGCCGAAGCGGCCACCAGGTCGTTGCCCGGAGCCTGCAAGAGGTTCAATCCCGGCTTCGTGACGGGCTGTGCGTAGGTCAGCACGTCGACGACGGGCTGCGCCCCGCCCTTCTGCACGCAGCCGAGCGATTTTTCCTCAAGGGTCGTGATGCCGCCCTTCTTGTTGCCCGGCGAGGGATTTTCATAAATCGGCTGGTCGAACCGGCGGAAATAGCGTTTGAAATCGTTGATCAGCGAGACCGTTCCGTCGAAAACCCGGCGGTCTGCGGCGCGGTCCATCAGGATCGTCTCGGCGCCGAACATCTCGGGAACCTCCGTCAGCACCGTCGTGCCGCCCTGCGCGATCAGCCAGTCGGAAAACAGCCCTACCAGCGGATTGGCCGTGATGCCCGAGAAACCGTCCGAGCCGCCGCACTTCAAGCCCACCTTGAGGTAAGCGAGCGGAAGCGGCTGACGCTTATCGGCTTTGGTCTTTTCCACCAGCCTGCAGCAGATTTCGAATCCCGCCTCGATCTCGTCCTCGACCTCCTGGGCGACGAGGAACTTCACCCGCTCGTCGTCCCATTGGCCGATCACCTCTTTCAGGGCCGACACCTGGTTGTTCTCGCACCCGAGGCCCAGCACCAGCACGGCGCCCGCATTGGGGTGACGCACCAGCGCGGCCAGCGCCCGCTGCGTATTGGCGTGGTCGTCGCCCAGCTGCGAACAACCGTAATTATGGGTGTAGACCCGCACGTCGTCGAGGTGCGAGCAGTCGCACTCGCGCTTCACACGCTCCGCGATGGCCTGCGCCTGCCCGTTGACGCACCCCACCGAGGGCACGATCCACAACTCGTTGCGAATGCCCATCGTATCGTTCCCGCGCAGGTAACCCATCACCCGCACGTCGCGCTTCGGGCACCCGACATCGTAAACCTTGGGGGCATAGGTGTATTCGAGGTCGTCGCGGAGGTTGGTTTTCAGGTTGTGCGTGTGAATCCACCCGCCCTGCGGCACGTCCTGCGTGGCGTGACCGATGGGATAGCCGTACTTCACGACGTTCTCGCCCGCGGCGATGTCGCGCAGGGCGAACTTATGGCCGCGCGCAACGTCCTCGCGGAGCGTCACGGCGACGCCCTCGACATCGAGCGTCTCGCCCTCGTGCAGGTCGTCGGCCAGTGCGACGGCGACATTGTCCGCAGCGTTGATTTTCAGAAACCGTTTCATATCAATAAAATAAGCCGCATGTCCGGGTCCCGCAAAGCCCCCGCCGAGGCGGGGGTTCGGGGTGGGTCGGACTTGTGAACACGACCGGAGGCCGTGCCACGAACCGTCCGAAACGCCGCACCGGAACAGCTGACTGGTTACGCTCCTAAAAACTTCTTCAAGGCATCTTTCATGCCCAGCGTCTCGATGTCGCGGACATAGCCCGCAACGGTCCCGATGAAGCCCGGAACCTCCGAGAAATCGACGGTGAAGATGCCGCTCTCCTTCACGATCTTCGCGATCGTAGCCTCCATGTCGGCCGAATCCCAGTTGGCGCGGATGTAGTCCACGAACTCCCTCGTGTCGTCGGGTTCGAAACCGCTGTTCGGCCCGTAGAGGGTCATCAGCGCGGCGAACGTGAATGCTTCGCGTTCGGCCAGCCGCTGCGCCTTGAACCAGTTGTCGCGCACGGTCGGATAGTTGCGCGCCTCCCATTTCGAAAGCGAGTTGAGCGAAATGGACCGGAGCATGTGCTTGATGAAGGGGTTGTAGAAACGCTCCAGAATCCCGGCGGCGAACTTCTTCAGCTCGTCCCGGTCCTCGTCGATCATCGGGATCACCTCCTCGGCAACCATGTCGTTGACGAACCGCTCGATGTCGGGCGTATTGAAAGCGTCCATCACCGTCTCGCAGCCCATTTGCAGGGCGATGGGCACCATGCCCGTATGCGACCCGTTCAGGATGCGGACCTTCTTGTCGCGGAACTGCTTGATCGACGGCATGAAGATCACATGCAGCCCCGCCTTGTCCAGCGGCAGCTCCTTCATCACCTCCTTGTAGCCCGGACCGCCGATAGCCCACAAGTGGTACAATTCGGCCTTCACCACAAGGTTGTCGTCATAGCCGATCTCCTCCCTGATCTCGCCGATCTGCTCGCGCGGGAAACCCGGGACGATGCGGTCCACGAGCGTGTCGCAGAAGTGGCAGCTGTTTTCGACCCAGTCGATGAAATCCTGCCCGAGCTTGTGGTATTCGGCGTGTCTGATGACGTATTCGTGGAGCGTCGAGCCGTTGTTCTCGATCAGCTCGCAGCAGATGATGCAAAGGCCCTTGGTCGGGTCGCCGTTGAAATGTATGAACCGCTTGTACAGCAGCGCCGTCATCTTGGCGGGATACGACTTCGGCGGACAGGCCGTCAGGTCGTCGCCCTCCTCGTAGCGGATGCCCGCCTCGGTGGTGTTCGAAATGGTGATCTTCAGCTCCGGCGAGAGGAAATACGCCTCGTATTTCGCATAGTCCACATAGAGATTGAACGAATCCATGATGCTCTTCACCAGCCGCACGTCCTTCTTGGGCCGTTTGTTCTCGATGCCCTCCAGATAGACGTGGTACATGTTGTCCTGCCGGTGCATCAGGTCGATCATCCCCAGCACCTTGCGCTCGGGGTCGATGATCGGCTGGCAAACGGCCACGCCTGCATCCATGACGCCCTTCTCGTTGGCGATGTCGATCTGCCAGTCCACGAAGGCTCTCAAGAAGTTGCCTTCGCCGAATTGCAGGATGCGAACGGGACGGCCGACCGTTTCGACGGTCGACTTGTTCAGTTGCTTGATCATTGTATGTCCGGTTTTTAAGTTAATCCAATACAATCGGTTTGTATTTCGGAACCAGCGTCTTCATCACGATCCAGCCGATGAGGTAAGCCACGGCGCAGATGCAGAAGACGACGAAATATCCGGCGGGCTTACCCTCGAAACCCATGAACTGCATCGCCGTTTCGTCGGCATATACGAACAGCCAGCCGGCGAACCATTGCAGGATCATCGAGCCTACGCCGCCGGCCATGCCGCCGATGCCCGTCACGGTGGCGATCGCCGACTTGGGGAACATGTCGCCGATGGTCGAGAAGATATTGGCCGACCACGACTGGTGCGCCGCGCCGCCCAGACCGATCAGGATGATCGGGAACCACGGCGAGATCGTGCCCATGGGCTGCGCCAGCAGCACCAGCAGCGGAATGAACGCGAAGATCAGCATGGCGCGCATGCGTGCCGCATAGGGGTTCAGCCCCGTCTTGTTGATGATGATCGTCGGAAGCTTGCCGCCGTAGATCGACAGCATCGTGATGGCATAAAGCGTGAAGATCAGCGCCACGCCCAGCCCTTCGGACATCTTGATCCCGAACTGCGAATTGAGGTACGAGGGGGTCCAGAAGAGGAAGAACCACCACACGCCGTCGGTCATAAACTTGCCGAAGGCGAAGGCCCACGTCTGTTTGAACGAGAGCGTTCTCCAGAACGAGATCTTCTCGCCCTCCTGCTCCTTGCCGACCGTCTCGCCGTCGACCACTTCGTGCTGGTCCTGCTCGATATACTCCAGCTCGGCGGCATTCACCTTCGGGTGGTCCGAGGGTTTCTTGTACATGAAGACCCAGAAGCCCATCCAGACGAAGCCCAGGGCGCCGATCACGATGAAGGCCATCTCCCAGCCCCAGGCCTTCGCCAGCAGCGGAATGGTCAGCGGGGCGAACAGCGCGCCGATCGAAGCGCCGGCATTGAAGATCGAGGTGGCGTAGGCGCGGTCCTTCTTGGGGAAGTACTCGGCGGTCACCTTGATGGCTGCCGGGAAGTTGCCCGCCTCGCCCAGGGCGAGGATGCAGCGCGCGGCGATGAAGAAATACATGCTGACCATGGCGATGGTCGCGGCCAGGGCCGACCCGGCCTCGACGGCGCGCAGCGCGGCGGCGTCGGGAAGCCCCACCCATGCCTCGGTGGCGATGCCGCAGAGGGCGTGCATGCAGGCTCCCATCGACCAGACGCCGATGGCCCACAGATAACCTTTCTTGGTGCCCATCCAGTCAATGAAACGTCCTGCAAAGAGCATGCAGACGGCATAGACGATCGAGAAGATCGAAGTGATCAGCCCGTAGTGGTACTCGTTCCAGTGGAATTCGGGCTTGATGAACTCGTCCCACGTCAGCGAGAGCACCTGACGGTCGAGGTAGTTAACGGTCGTTGCGAAGAAGAGCATCGCACAGATGACCCAGCGATACTGCGTCATCTTCCCAGCGAGAGTCGATTTGTTGTTTGTCATTATGGGGTTTAATTAAGTAGTGTTCAGGAATTGGTGAGCCGCAGGAACGGCGTCCGGCGGCGGAGCGGGGCCGCCGCCGGACTACCGAACTTACGGAATCGGGTTTAACGCACCCGGGCAATCACGTCCAGAGCGAAACGGCATTTTTCGGTGATTGCCGCCCAGTCCTTCGCGGCGACGACCTCTTTCGGGAAGAGCTGCGAGCCCATGCCCACGCAATAAACGCCGGCCTTGAACCACGCCGTGAGGTTCTCCTCGGTGGGTTCCACCGCTCCGGTGGCCATGATGTTCGACCACGGCAGCGGGGCCTTGACGTTCTTGACGAACGACGGACCGCCCACGTTGCCCGCGGGGAAAACCTTCGTCAGGTCGCAGCCCAGTTCCTGCGCCGTGCCGATCTCCGTCACCGAACCGCAGCCAGGGGTGTAGGGAACCAGATGGCGGTTGCAGACCCTGGCCACCTCGGCGTTCAGGTAGGGACCCACGACGAAGTTGGCGCCGTACTGCATGTACATCGCGGCCGTCGGGGCGTCGACCACCGAACCGATGCCCAGGATCATCTCCGGGCACTCCGCGGCGGCGAATTTCACCAGACGGATGAACACCTCCGAAGCGAAATCGCCGCGGTTGGTGAACTCGAAAGCGCGCACGCCGCCTTCGTAGCAGGCTTTCACGACCTGCTCGGCCACGTCGGCGTCGGCATGATAGAATACGGGAACCATGCCGGTCTTACCGATGGCCTCCAGAATTTGCATTTTATTGAAGCGAGCCATAATTTTTAATTC
>CDZW01011546.1_pt1 | contig 14977 bp, 15 predicted proteins | sample 557511 | NCBI WGS metagenome assembly CDZW01 (sample SAMEA3182067, study PRJEB8094) | gut metagenome | biome: human; feature: gut; material: Stool; isolation source: human stools | place: Canada | collected 2013-03-05 | reverse complement strand
CCTGCATCAATTGAAGTATTTAATAATTCTTTCCTGGAAAAAGATTTGTCAAGGGTGTTTTATGCTGAAAACATATAATTAAAGATACGATATCATCATATCAAAACCTATGTAGATATAATCAAACAAATTGTTTGATTGGTTCCCTCTTGACAGTAGTCCGATATTTGACTATAATGGAATAGTCAAATATCGGACTACTCGTGTTGAAGGGAGGAACTTAAGAATGGAAACCGCAGCAATTGCATTCCTGAAACAAAATAATATCTCATATTCTACAATGGAATATCCAGAAAACGGGCCGATTGCCGCAAAAGATGTGGCGGCCTATTTCCACTTTGGTGATGAAACCGATCGTTTGTTCAAAACATTGGTCACATCCGACCGCAAGGGCGGTTACTATGTATTTTGCTTACCCGCAGAAAAAAAGCTGGATCTGAAAAGGGCTGCCTCTCTTGTAGGCGTCAAAAATCTGCAAATGGTGGAGCCGGATATCTTTCAATCACTGACAGGCTACACACATGGCGGCTGCTCTCCATTTGGTATGAAAACCCAACTGCCGACGATTGTGGAGCGCAGCGCTTTGAATTGGGAAACCATCTATCTGTCCGGAGGGAAAATTGGGCTTTTGCTTGAGGTTTCTCCCAACGCTCTGCTCCATACCTTGGGGGCAACATTTGAATCGATCGCAAAAGCGTAACGCACAGGAGGTCTTAAAATGGAATTTCAAAAATTAGCAGAGAACCGCTACTCCTGCCGTCAGTTTTCAGACAGGAAGGTTGAACCGGATCTGATCATGCAGATCGTAGAAGCTGCAAATCAAGCTCCCACTGCTGTCAATAAGCAGCCGTTCAAAATTTTCTGGCTGCGTTCCGTAGAGGCAAAACAGCAGTTGCAGCAGGTTTCCCCCTGTACCTTTGGTGCGGATACATTTCTGGTGGTAGGGTATCGCACGGAAGAAGCCTGGGTCAGGGCTTTCGATGACCGGAATTTTGCGGATGTAGACGCCAGCATTGCAGCTACCCATATGATGCTGCGGATTTATGATCTTGGTCTGGCCACCACCTGGGTGGGGCATTTTGACGCCCCTCGTTTGAAACAGATTTATCCGGAAATGCGGGACTATGAATTGATTGCATTGTTCCCCGTTGGGTATGCGGCTGCGGACAGCGTGCCCTCTCCTCGCCATTATCAGAGAAAATCGCCGGATGAAATCCTGCAAATTTTGGAATAAAGGTGGCGGATTGAAAGATGGATCAGGAACTGAAAAAATGGAATCAGCTGGCTACACAGCAGGACGAGATCTATCATCTATGCGCAAAGCGGAGCGGACTGCCGGACGCACAATTCTGGCTTTTGTATGCTATCTGTGAAACGGAAGATGCGCTATGCCAGAATGCCTTTTGTGAAAGCTGGTGCTATTCCAAACAGACGGCCAGTGCGGCAGTAGCCGCTCTGGAAAAAGCGGGGCTTGTGTATCTCACCTATGCGGAAGGGTCTCGCAAACAGAAGGAACTGCATCTGACAGAGAAGGGACAACAATTCTGCGACAAACATATCCGCTCTGTGCAAACGGTGGAGGAGCAAGTTCTCAAGAAACTTTCAGAAAGAGACCGAGACGACTTCTTTCGGATCTACGCAAAAATCCTGCGCACTTTAGAGCAGGAACTGAACGTGTAATTTTTAGATTTAGACAAAGGAGGCGAAATTATGAAAAAGGCATACAAAATTGCAGCAGCCTATCTTGTATTCGGTCTAATCGCAGGACTTTTTACACATGAAGCGACATATTGGACGAACTTCACTGGTGAAACTGTGTTGTCGTCAGTAGAAAACAACTAACGAGGAGAAACTTATGATTGGGAAAATTTATCATGTAGGATTGACTGTCAGCGACATGGATCGTTCCGTGGCGTTTTATCGGGATGTGCTGGGCCTTCAGTATCAGGGCGAGCTCCTGATGGAGGGAAAAGAGACTGAGGCAATGTTCCGGCGAGAAAACTGCAAGGCTCGGGTCGCTTATCTGAACGGCTCGGATCAGTTGCATATGCCGCCGGTGGAGCTAATCCAGTTTGTAAAGGATGAAATTCATCGCACTCCCATGGATCTTTTTACCACTTCCATTTCAGAACTTTGCTTCTATACAGAAGATGCCGACGGGGCCTATCAAAAATTGGTGGAGCAGGGCGTGGAGTGTTTTTCCGCTCCCCAGGAATTTGATTTTCGGCAGGAAGGCTTTGGCCGGAGCAAAGCCTTCTACTTTCGGGACCCAGATGGAATCATTTTAGAAATCATGCAGCCGCTGGAGAACTGATTTTCTGCTCCAGCGGGAAAGGAGGTATCATGCATCAAGATACAATCCGTGTAATCGATGCCGTTCAGAACAATCTTAAGCATATTTCGGTGGAGATCCCCAAGCACGCCATCACGGTTGTAACCGGTGTCTCCGGTTCGGGGAAAAGCTCTCTGGTTCTGGACACCATAGCAGCCCAGTCCCGCCGGGAACTTAATGAGACTTTTCCCAGTTTTGCCCAACGGTATCTGCCCAAATACGGTCGGCCCCATGTGGGACAGATCCACAGTTTGCCTCCGGCCATCGTGATCGATCAGAGCAAGCCGTCCGGTCAGGTGCGTTCTACCGTGGGTACCTATACCGACACCTATTCCTTACTGCGTTTGCTCTTTTCCAGGGTGGGACAGCCCTTTGTGGGGTATTCCGACTCTTTTTCCTTTAATCATCCCCAGGGGCGCTGTCCCCGCTGCGATGGCTTGGGAGAAATTACGGAGCTGGATGTGCATAAGCTGGTGGATTTTGACAAGTGCTTGAACGAGCCCGGCGTCATCCGCTATGTGGCCTATGAGCCCGGGCAGTGGCGGTGGCTGTACTATGGGGCCTGTGGGCTTTTTGATCCCAACAAGAAAATCCGTGATTTCACGCCGGAGGAGCTGCATTTGTTTCTGTATCAAGAGCCCATGATCCTGAAAGATCCGCCCCCGGAGTATTACAAGAACGGAAAATACGAGGGCCTGATGTACCGGATGAACCGGATGCTCAAGCGGGATGACGCCAAGGTACATTGGAAGAAGCTGGAGCCGCTGGTGACCCAGGGTGTTTGCCCGGAATGCGGAGGGGCAAGGCTGAATCCCAAAATTTTGTCCTGCAAAATTGCCGGGAAAAACATTGCTCAGGTTTCTGCCATGCCATTGGGGGATCTCCTGCAATGGCTGGAGCAGATCCGGGAACCGGTTGCCTTAGACATCAAAGATTCCCTTCGCAGCCGTATCCGGGCATTGATCGAGATTGGTCTGGATTATCTTACCCTGGACCGCTCTATGGGAACACTCTCCGGCGGAGAAGCCCAGCGCTGCAAGATCGCAAAATATAACACTTCCGCCCTCTCCGATCTTCTCTATATCCTGGACGAGCCCAGTGTGGGACTGCACAGTCACGACATCCACCGGCTCAGTGAAGCGATCATCGGCCTGCGTGACCGGGGCAATACCGTTTTGATGGTGGAGCACCACCGGGAAATGATGGAGATCGCCGACCATATCATCGATATGGGTCCCGGTGCTGGAGCAATGGGCGGTGAAATCCTTTTTACAGGGACCTATCCTGAATTATTAAACAGCAGCACCCTGACCGGACAGTTGCTCCGGGAACAAACACCGTTAAAGCCGGAAGTGCGCACACCCCAGGAATGGTTCTCGCTGGAGCACCTGCATCTGCATAATCTGAAAGACGTATCTGTCAAACTGCCCAAGGGCGTGCTGACGGTCATTGCTGGTGTGGCAGGGTCCGGAAAAAGTTCTCTCATGCAGGCTTTTGCGCAGCAGATGGGCGAACGTGTCACTCTTATCAGTCAGAAGAATATCGGTGCCAGCCTGCGATCCACTCCTGCCACCTACCTGGGTGTTGCAGATGAGATACGGGCATTGTTTGCAAAGGCCAGCGGACAAAAAATCGGACTGTTTTCCTTCAACGGTGCAGGGGCTTGTCCTGTTTGCCAGGGAAAAGGTGTGATCGTGTCCGAAATGGCTTTTATGGATTCCGTGGAAATGGTGTGCGAAGCCTGCGGGGGGCTGCGCTATTCCTCCAAGGCGCTTCAATACAGGCTGGACGGACTCAACATCTCTCAGGTGATGGACCTCACCATTCAGCAGGCCATGCAGCGGTTTGCAGGGACTCGAATTGAGGAAAAGCTGGCGCCTCTGGCATCCGTGGGGCTCTCCTATCTTCACCTGAATCAAGCGCTTTCCACCTTGTCCGGCGGCGAATTGCAGCGCATGAAGTTGGCCGCTCATCTGGGCAAACGTGGACAGATTCTGGTTTTGGATGAACCAACCGATGGACTGCATTTGAAGGATATCCAGCATATCATCTCTCTGTTCGACGGAATCGTAAAAGAAAGAAACTCTGTTTTCCTCATCGAACACAATCTGGAAGTTCTGAAAGCGGCGGACTATGTTGTGGAAGTGGGTCCCGGAGGGGGAGAAGATGGAGGGACGGTCATCTTTGCGGGAACGACAACAGAAATGCTTCAATCTGTTGATTCCATTACCGCTCCGTACCTGAAAAAGGCGCTGGGATAATCCTGCTAAGAAATAGTTAGGAGGTGGTGACAATCAATCTGATACTCAAACCTATCACCGGGGAAAACCGTGATATCGCTGAAGCATTGACGGTCTTTCCTCATCAAGCCGGTTATATCGAAACTGTCCGGGAGTGCCTGAAAGAAGCGGACCAACTGGATGCATGGCGTCCGATCTGTATTTTGGATGGAGACATACCCATTGGATTTGCCATGTATGGAAGAATAACGGAACCGGCAAATACAAGGCTGTGGTTTGACCGTTTCTTGATCGACAGACGTTATCAGGGAAAGGGATATGCAAAGCCTGCCATTCAGCTTATTTTGAAGGATATGCAGGTTCATTACCCTAATACAGACATTTATCTGAGCGTTTACGAGGAAAATCAGCAGGCAATCGCTTTGTACCAATCTTTTGGATTTGTATTTACCGGGGAATTGGATAGTAAAGGTGAAAAAATCATGCTGCACACAGTCTAAGGTAAACTATATAATCAACATATATTGATGAACAGGAACGGTGGGTTACCGTTCCTGTTCACTCTTTTTCTTTTGAAAAGTCTGCTGCTCCTTCTGCGCCTGGCGCACCATTCTCCGTACTGCCTGCCGCTCAATATCCTCATGCAGCATACGGGAAACCGCCTTTTTGCTGTCAAACATCAGTAGCGGGTTGTACTTCTCGCCGTAAACTTGCTGTGCCCGGTGCTCCGCTTCCTGCTCCTTGCCGGGGCGGATGGCCTGTTTTGTTTCGTAGAGCTGCACCAGGTCAAAGCCCTGGGCCTGCTCCCGAAGCCCGGCATACTCGTTCAAGGCAGCGTCCAGCTCAGCGGAATATTTCTTTTCCTGTTCTTCCAACCGTTTCAAGCTCTGCTCCATAGCGGCGATGTCCTTAGGAAATTTATCGGCGGCATCTTCCTCGGAATATGCCAGCGACGCCAGAAGCAGATTTTTCTCCGAACGCAGTTCCTCTAAATCCTCTGTCAGAGCCGCAATCTTTGCCGCCAATTCCCGGTGCCGGAACACATGGACAGCAGAGAGTGCCTTTTTCTCGAAAAGCAGGCTGCGGCGCTCCTTCGTCTTATCTCGAATGTCTTTTGCCAGCTGATTGTACTGTGTGAGGGCGGGGCGCAGCGTATTCAGCGAAGCGTTCAGACGCTCCTTGCCCTTGCGGAGATACCCCAGCTGATAGCAGAACAGAAGCAAATTTTTTCGCAGATTTTCCATGGTCTCGGCAAGTGCCGGGATGGTATTTTTGACTGCCTGCGCCAGCTTTTTGACCTGTCCTCTCAGTTCCCGGAGCAGGGCATTGTCGGCCTTGATCTGCCGGTTCAGTTCGCACCGGTCAGAGATAATGCCCTTTTTCTCCATGGCTCTGGCAACCACACCCTCATGGACCGTAGGCCGCTCCAGCAGACCACGCTCGGCATGGCTGCGGTGGTCGATGCGTTCTTCGTGCCCGGTGCGCTCCAGATGGCGGTTTGCCACATCTGCCCATGCAGCCCGCCACAGAACAAGTTGCTCATCGCTGTTCCAGCGTTCCGTGATGGGATTCTGTCTGCCATATTTGGTGCTTTTGGGATACTTGGATACCCGTTCACAGCCTTGGGCCTGCGCTGCGGATGGGGCCATATACACCTTCTTTTTGCCCACCTTGTACTGATACTGCTTCTCCCACCCGTCGGCCTGTGCCTGCTTGAACTCGGCAGCAGTAAAGCCCTGTTCCTCGCCGTCTTTGACACAGAGATATTCTTTCTCGGTCTTGTACTGCCATTTTCCCTTTTCATCCAGCGGGCGCACCGTCAGCAGGATATGAGCATGGGAATTGTGTCCGGGAGGATACGGGTCATGGATGGCAGCATCGGCGCACATTCCGTCTGCTACAAACTGCTCCTTGATGAAATCTTGCAGGAGCTGGATTTGTTCCTCCCGGCTCAACTCTATGGGCAGCGCCGCCACAAATTCACGGGCGAGGCGGCTGTCCTTTGCGGTTTCGGTTTCCTCCACAGCGTTCCACAGGGTTTCCCGATCCTGCCACTCTGCGGGGGCGGTGGCTGGCAGAAAAACCTGCCGCCACCCAAGGCCCTGTTTGCGTGTGTAGTCATGCTGCACCCCGTCGTACTCGTTGAGCATCCGGGAACAGCTCAGATAGGCCGCAGCAGCCACGGCGGAGCGCCCAGCTCCACGGCTGACTATTTTGGCCTCCAAATGATAAATCGCCATTGTCTACCGTCCTTTCCGAAGGGCTACTGTGAAACGCAGCAGCCCTTCTTCCGTACTCGATTACAACAGGTACGTCGTGAAATGCGACGTACCACCAGCAGGGGCGGAACGATTCGTTCCACCCCTGTATCTGTGTCAAGCTGCCGGTGGCAGGTTGACGCAGGCAGGCGGCGGGATGGGGTGGCAATATACCACCCCATGAACAGGGGCTTCCAAAACGGAAACCCCTGCGCCGACTGCATGGGCAAGGCTGGCAGTTTGGCAGAAATGCAGCCTTGTCCAGCGGCTCCTGCAGGAGTCGCAATCCCCCTCGGAGAGCGCACGTGCCCGACCAACGGGAGGGCTACCACCGCCTGCTTTAGCAGGTGGTGAGTAAGTGCGCCCTTCGGGATAAAAAAGAGGAAGGCCCCCGGTTTCCCGGAGACCTCCCAGCAGTTTTCAATCGTGTCCTGCCAGCTTTCGCCGCAGGTACTCTTCCAGATTATCAAGCCCTACTGCCTGTACTTCCGGCAGCACTTTTTCCAGTACAGCGCCCTCCTGAATGAGCCGCCTTGTCCGGGCTTTTCGCTCCTTCACCCGGTCCCGTGCCTGGGCTTCCTCCAAGCGGTGCTTTGCCTGCAACAGTTTCTTTTCTTCACTTGTCATGGGATTACCTCCGTTTCTGCCAGATCAGGTCATAGCCCAGCACATCGGCCAGTTCCACAACCTCCTTGTAGCGGATGGATTCCCGCTGGAGCTTGGCCGACAGGTTGGAAACGCTGTCCGACCAGTCGTATTCCTCATGGAGCCGGTCAACTACCTCCTGCATGGTGTATCCCGCCCGGACGATCTGTGCCTTAATCTCATTGCGTACCGTCATCATCAAAAATCCTCCTAAATTTTCTTGATAAAAAAGCGAAGTCGGCACGCCTTCTGACATAACCGCTTCGCTGTGTGGTGAAAAATCTCCTTGTCACCAAATCCGTTCAGAATTGCCGGTGTGATGTCCTGCCCATAGGTCGCACCTTCCGACTTTTCCGTTACGTGTGACTTGGCTTGAAACCGTGCATTTCCCCATGATTCCATGCACCCGGTTCGCCGGGGCGAGAAGCACGGTTTCGCAAAATGATTTCTTCCAATAGGCAAATACTTTTCGATTTCCACTTGCCTTGATTTAACATGGGATTTGACCGGTGATTCTGACTGACATAGCCGCTGAATTGCTATAAAAGGGAGAACAACGGTCAATCAAAGCGTACGTACGTACATGGATCAGCGCCGCCATTCCTCCGGCACATCTTCCGGTACGTACGTACGCATCGAATCACCGGAAAACACTGATATATGATTTCTCACCAGTACCTCAATCCCCAGAAATCCACGCACCCGCCGTCCGGCTGCGTTGGTCACATTGTTGCAGTATTCCAGATTGTAGCGGCTCTGGCAGGCGATCAGGGCTTCGCTGAAGCTGCGTGGCTTCAGGGCAGGCAGGCTGTTTTCGGTGCAGTAAATCTGGTATGCCTCGTACAGTTCTTTGGAGCTGGCAGATAGATCGGCTTTCAGGCGAACATACCCGTCAGAATCCAGAAAATCATAGACATTGTTGTTGTCCCGTTTGACTGCTTCCCGGTTGTCTTTGGTGCGCTGGCTCTCGGTGAACTTGAAGTTGTTTGCGGCCAGCCGCTGCAATCCCTCAAAAGCCCACAGCAGAATACCCTCCACCTCGGCTTTCATCTTCTCGGCAAGGTCAGGATCATCCACACGGCCAGCCGGTTTTTCTTTCGTGGTTAGCACCAGCTGGCGGCGATAAAATCCGTCGCTCCGGTCAAACAGCGCCTGCAAATCTCCGTTGGAGAAGGCCAGCAGCCGGGCGCACATCCATCCCTGATAGCTCTGCTTGCCCTTGCGCTCCAAATCCATCTTGCCCTGGGCAGTGACGATGGATTTCACATAGTTGGTCTGGCGAAGGGCCTCCATCCGCATATCGTCATCCACGCACAGGAGGATATGTTCCAAATCGGCACGGGCAAACCGGTTCTCGGATATTTTCCCGATGCTGCCATCCTTCATGTTGGAACCGAACAAAGTTCCCAGCACAGCGCCGATCTGCGACTTTCCTTCGCCGCCGCTGCCCTTAATGACCATCATCCGCTGCCCCTTGTTGCTGGGAATCAGGCAGTAGCCGATATATTCCTGCAAGGTGGGGATGTCCTCCGGGTAGAGCAGACCATCCAGAAATTGCAGCCAGAGAACAGGTTTTGGGGCGTTGGGCTTGTAGGACACGGGGAAACGGTTGCGGACGATTTTCGGCTTTCCTTTCGCAAAAGTTCCGTCCAGAAAAAGCGTGCCGTTGGAAAGATGAATCCGATCCAGCTCCGGGGGAAAATCCTCCACCAACGCCGCCAGTTTCATCAGCTCCACAATGTTGCTGATTTTGCGGGGAATGTTGCTGACCGCACAGCATTTCAGCTCTTCAAAAATCTCTCCCCGCAGGGGCAACTCATCAGTCACACGGCCTTCGGGCGTGAAAAAAGCCCCGTTTGTGAAGATGATCTTGTGCGTCTGCAAGAACTCCTCACAAAACAGGGCTTCGTTGATGCTTTTTCCATCAAACCAGACGGGCATCCCGTCAAGCTGCGTTTTGTTTTTCATGGGCATCGTCCTCCTTTTTCAGCCTGTCCAGCCGTTCCTCCAAACCGGCGATCAGGCCATCCTTGTTCAGCATTTCCACGATTTTCACCCGCTGTTCCAGTTCGGCGGCAATGAGCAAATCCGCCAGATACTCCACATAGTCCAGCATCTGGCAGGCTTCCACAAACCGGTCATCCAGAACATCTTCCGGTGTCTTGGGTGCGTACTGCACCTTCCAGCTTTCCAGAAGATGCAGATAATCACACAGCACCCGCAGGCAGTGTACTTCCTCCTGCCGGTATGCTTTCAGCTGAGGACGCTCCGGTTTTGGTAAGGCGATTGCCGCCGGGGGCTTGTCCGGGTCAATCCCGAAATCCTGTGCCAGTTTCTGCGCTGCTTCGTAACTGTTCAGGCCAAACAGCCTTGCCACAAGGTCGATCACATCGCCGGTGGCTCCGCAGCCGAAGCAGTAAAAATACCGTTCGTTCAGCTTCATGCTGGGGTGTCGGTCCTCATGGAACGGACAGCTGCCCATCCCGTTTCGGTTGACTTGCAGCCCATAGTGTTCCGCCGCATCCGGCACACAAATATTCTGTTTTACCAGTTCAAAGAGTGTCATGAAAATCCCTCCGTTTCAGGGCATAAAAAAAGCGGCCTGCCCGGTTTGTTGGGGCAGGCCGCAGTCTTTATGCAGTTTGTGATGTTTCCGTTTCTTTGGCTTTCCGCTTCTCCTGCCGGTAGAACTTCTCCCGGCAGGCGGGTTTGCAGAATTTAGCGTTGGGGCGGACAGACTGGAACGGCTCTCCGCAGCACTGGCACACCAGCTGATACGGTTCGCCCGGAACGATCAGCCCTTCGGCAATCTTCTGTTTTCGCTCCTTCTGGCGCAGGTATTTTTCATGGTCACGGATGCGCTTCTGGCGGCGCTTTTCCTCCGCAGCCAGTTCTTCCTCGGTGGGTTCGGGCATGGGCACTTCAAACTTCCCGATAAAGTTCAGGTAAATCTCAATTTCCTGCACCCGTTCTCCGGTGCTTCGGTCCGGGGCATGGACCAGAATTTTCTCCACAAATTCATGGAGCATGGGGGCGGTCAGCTCGGTGAAATCCGTATATTTCTGTGCCAGCGCCAGAAAGTGGCTGGCACGGTCGGTGTCCTCATGAAATTGGTCCAGCTGCGCCTGCTCGGAGACAAGCATCTGTTCCAGTTCGGCCTGTTCCTTTTCATATTCGGCACACAGCAGCTCGAACCGTTTTTCTTCCAGTTTGCCCATGGCATAGGTTTCGTACAGCTTTTTAATCAGCACATCCAGCTCGGCGCTGCGTTTGCGCTCTTTGGCGACCTTGCGTTTCAGCTCCTTGGCCGCTTCCTGCTGGCGAACCTGTGAAATGCTGCGAACTTTCTGAATAAACTCTTCCTTGTTCTGGATGGCATAGCTGGCGGTAGTGCGGATGGTTTCCAGAATCAGAGCATTCAGGGCCTTGGTGCTGACCGTGTGAGAAGAACACATCTGCGTTTCTCGCTCAAAGGTCAGGGTGTAGGTGGAGCAGCTGTAAAAATCCACGGAATATTCTCGTCCGGCCTTTTTGCGCTTGCCCCGGTGGTTATACATCTTTGATCTACAGTCGGCACAGAACACAAGGCCGGTCAGGGGATTGGCGACGCCGGTGGTATCTGTCCGGCGCACCGTCCGTTTCACTTGCTGGGCCAGCTGCCAGGTTTCCGGGTCAACAATGGCCTCGTGGGTGTTCTCAAAGATCAGCCAGTCGGACGGGTCATTTTTTACCCGCTTATCCCGGTAGGACTTCTTGGAAGAACGGAAATTCACGGTGTGCCCCATATACTCCGGCTTGGTCAGCATGGCGCTGACCGTGAAGCCGTACCAGTCATAGGGGCGGCTGGTGTCCACGGTGTTTTTCCGGCAGCCCCTGCCGTTTCGTGCCAGATAATAGGCGGGGCACTCCACCTTTTCCTGTGTGAGTATCTTGGCAATCTCATGGGGGCCGTGCCCCTCCACCGCAAGCAGGAAGATTCTCCGCACCACAGCGGCGGCTTCCTCGTCCACCAGCCAGTGGTCCTTGTCCTCCGGGTCTTTTTTATAGCCATAGATGGCGTTGTTGGTGGTGGGCTTGCCCGCCTTGCCTTTGACACGGTATGCTGCCGAAACCTTTTTGGACTGGTCACGCAGATACCATTCGTTCATGATATTGAGAAAGGGCGCAAACTCGCCGCTGTCCTGTTCCTCGCTGTCAATGTTATTGGCGACAGCAACAAAATGAACCCCATTCTGCCGGAACATTACCTCGGTGTAAAAGCCGGTTTGCAGGTAGTTTCTGCCGATCCGACTTAGGTCCTTACACAGCAGATGGGCCACCTTTCCCGCCTCGATGTCCGCCACAAGGCGCTTCCATGCGGGACGGTCAAAGTTGCCGCCGGACCACCCATCGTCTGTGTAGTGAACGATATTGGTGTAGCCCCGCTGTGCTGCATAGCTTTCGAGATAACGTTTCTGGTTCAGAATGGAGTTCGAGTCGCCCGTGAGGTCATCGTCACGGGACAGGCGCTCATAGAGCGCAGTGATTTTTTCTTCCGTCTGTCTGTTTGCCATATCAGGCGCTCCTTTCAGACGGACGGCTCATTTGTGGCAGTTCCATTATACCACATTCCGGCTGATTTGCCAGCCCGTCATTGCGGATCAGCCGCAGAATTTTATCTTCCATCGTTTCCTCGGCGGTTTCGCTGAGGTAGACACGAACTTTATAGGTGGTGTTGCCAATGTGCCGGGTCAGAAACACGGCGTTTTTATCTGCCATAGAACCTCTCTTTCTTGCGCTTTCGGCGCATCCGGTGTATACTGTTGTTATAGTTCCGTTGTTTGTAACCTGCGATTGTGTTACTTCTTTTCTGTGTCAAGCCTGAACATGGCGAAAGCCCCCTTTCTCCTGCGTGAACGAGCCAATGTAATCCAAGTAACTTGTATTTAGATTACTCTTTCACTAATAGGAGAAATCTGGGGTGCAAAACGGAACCATTTTTGAAAAATCGCAAAATATTTTTTTGAAAAGAGGTGGGGTCATGGCGTATCTGTCTGATGACGAGCTTCTGGATACCGAGGGTGGCTTCACCGGATGGGACGATGGGACAGGCGCTGGGGCGGAGGAAACGCTGGAACAGGCGCTTGCGGAAGAACGTTTGGCCGAGCTGGAAAACGAGCTGGAGCAGGACGAGCATCCCATCGACTATGAAGCGGAGCTGGAAAACGAGGAAGAAGAAGTTGCCCCGGTCAGTGATAAACGGCTGAAACGGGAGATGCGGGCCGAGGCCATACGGCGGCTGGAGGAAGCCGCCCGCACGGAGAAGGATTTCCGGGATGTGGTGGAGGAATGGAACAAGCTGGACCGGAACCGGGAGCGCCGGGAACGGGACCACGAAAACCTCCGTGGGGATGTGCCGCTGGAATATCAGGCGGTGCCGGAACCGAAACTCATTCCCCGCTGGATAAACAACCCCGCATACCGTCAGCTGATGGCCGGGAACTTTCTGGACATCCTGTTTGACTGTCCCTATGAGATGCACAACCTGACCGCCGATCCCTTTATTTCCCGCATGGTGGAGGAACTGAGCGAGGAACACAAGGAAGTTCTGTATTTCCTCTCTTTGCGGCTGTACAGCTCTACCCGGCTTGCCGCTGTGCGTGGGCAGTCTGACCGCAATATCCGCAAGTTGCGAAAGACCATTCACAAAAAATTGCAGCGCCAGATGTATGACCATCTGTGCGGCAAACAGGAGCATGGCGGCGGTTTGACCTTGCGAGAACGCCAGTTTTTGGAGGAATACTCGAAAATCGCAAAGAAACAGGGTAAAGACGCCGTGATCCGGCGGGAAAACAAGACCAAGCGCAGAAAAACCGCCCCTGATAATTGGGACGATTAAGGAGAAAGGGCGTGTATGATGAAAAATTTGTTTGAACAGTCCCGTTCCCATTGGGTGCGGTACGATCATTACGAGCTGAAAACAGCGGAAGATGGCAAGCGGTACATCACCCCCGGCAAGAGCGCAAAGCCGGACGTCTACAATCCGCTGAAAGAGGTCCCGGGCATTGTGCTGGATGCGCTGAATGTGGGGATGCTGATGATGGGACGCAAGCCTGAAGCAGAAGTGGAAAAGGCGATAATGGAGTTTATCACTCGGTACGGCCTGCTGGGGCTGATGACCGCTCTGCCCACCACGCCGTCCTTTATGGACTATGAGGCGGTGTACCTGCCGAAAAACCACTTCATCAAGGAAGAATCCATGGTGACAGACAAATACTTGTCCCTGTTTTACCCCTTTGACCAGCTGGATTTGGTGAAGAAAGGCATTGAATCCACATGGAATGTGTCCGGTGACCGGACGATGGTTGCCCTGACCATGACTTTCATGGACGAGCCGATGGCGAAGAACATGAGCTTCCAGCGAGAGTATGCGGAACCCTACGACTGGGTTGCCCAGCAGTTCAAGGACTGGGCCTTTACGCTGACCACAGCTATTTTGTACTACAATGACTATGATTCCATCGACGAGGATGCACGGGGACTGTACCGCAAGGCCATGGCCGCATTTGGTGGGATCGCCCCCAGCTACCACATCGAGCTGTTGGATAAGCCCACCATCTATTGGGATTTCCATTCGCTGCTGCTGGGCATCCAGATGATGTTCAGCTTCATGTTGGTAGACGGTGACCAGCCCCTGCGCCTGTGCAAGCACTGCCAGAAGGTGTTCCTGGGCAGCCGGTCCAACGCCGCCTTTTGCAGCCCACGGTGCAAGAACCAGTATAATGTCTACAAGAGCCGGGGAAAGAACCGGACGGATGGAGGTGACGAGGAATGAGCGAGGAACAGGGACTGACCCCGTATGAAACCAGAGAAATCCTCTTTTACAAGACCGAAAATGGAGAAGTGCGGGTGGAAATCCTGCTCTTTCAGGAAAACCTCTGGCTAACACAGGCAAAAATGGCAGAGCTGTTCGAGGTACAGAAAGCGGCCATTTCCAAGCATCTGAAAAACATTTTTGAATCCGGCGAACTGAACGAGGATTCAGTTGTTTCCAAAATGGAAACAACTGCGGCGGACGGAAAACGGTATCAGACCAACTATTATAATCTGGACGCCATTATCGCTGTGGGGTATCGGGTGAACTCCAAAAAGGCGACCATGTTCCGCATTTGGGCGAACCGGGTGTTGAAAGAGTTCATAATCAAAGGCTATGTGATGGATGACGCACGGCTGCGGGAGCCGGAGAATTTTTTCGGCAAGGATTATTTCGAGGAACAGCTGGAGCGTATCCGGGACATCCGGGCCAGTGAGAGAAGATTTTACCAGAAAATCACGGACATCTATTCCCAGTGCAGCGCCGACTACGATGTGGAAAGCCCCATCACAAAGGGGTTTTTCGCCACGGTGCAGAACAAGCTCCACTATGCGGTCACCCATCATACCGCCGCTGAGATCGTATACGGCCGTGCCGACAGCACTAAGCCCAACATGGGGCTGACCACATGGAAAAACGCCCCCAAAGG
>CDZW01022738.1_pt1 | contig 15077 bp, 8 predicted proteins | sample 557511 | NCBI WGS metagenome assembly CDZW01 (sample SAMEA3182067, study PRJEB8094) | gut metagenome | biome: human; feature: gut; material: Stool; isolation source: human stools | place: Canada | collected 2013-03-05 | reverse complement strand
CTTGTTATTTTTAATTTTAAGTCTGTTAACATAATTGTCGATATTTAATATAAATTACTTATGAATTAATGGGTTGAATTGTTCCATCTTCCACTTTCTATTTCTGTTCCAATTTTTTGTAATTGTTTTCTGACATAATTGTCTTTTAAATTATCGCTTAATTTATTGTCTATCGCATATTTCTCAGCACTCTCTAATAATTCACATATTCGTTTATCACTTTCAAGCGAATGTATGTACCCTGCATGGTAAGTACCAGTAGTTCTGGCAGCTTCTCTTCCTGGATGTCCAGATTGAGTTACTTGAGAATTAGCAGTACCCCATAGAGCAACTCCATTTTCGGCATCATTAATTCCTATGTGACACCTTTCCAATACGGCTTTGGATCTGTTTACATATTCATTATTCCGATTCAATTGAACAATATGATGTGGAGTCTGTCCAGCAGCAACAGGCCTATAGGCATTTTCCATAGCTTTTTTTAATTTATAAGCATGAGATAAGCCTAAAATATCAAGTGCTATGTTAGTAGAATTAACATATCTATATATTGCTAAAATACCAGATTTTAATCCTATAGGATCTTGACTCATGTAACTACCAATTCTTGGTTCATAATACCTAAAACGGTTGTAGTATAATCCCGATTCCTCATCCACATATTGCCCTTGAAACCTGAATGGACAATCAAACTCCATTCCTTTATTTACAGTAATCACTTTTCCATAAATATCTAGTGTACAATCCCAAGTTTTGTTTCCTTTTTCATCGTACATCTGAATAGGTGTACCCAAATAATCGGACACAATAGAATATTGCTTACCATCCTGTATCTTTGCTGTTGGTACAAACGTGCCTGCTTCGAACACCCAGGTGGTAACATCTTCTGCCGGTTCTTTTGGAAGGATGTTTTCCTCTTCGTCCCATTGTGTTTCCGCTACCTTGTAGCACCATTCGTGCAGCGGTACGTTTCCGTTCCACACCCAGCGTGTAACCTTTCCGAAATACTGCTTGGCAGTACGCCGTCCCAACGCATCGTAGCGGAACTCCACCGGCCTGCCGTCCGGGCGTATCACTTTCTTCAGCATACCGTTTGAAGCCCACTCGTAGAGCCATCCCGTTCCCGTTGCCAGACAGCGGATGCCACGTTCCTTCTCCATGCGCTTGCGGTCGTACCTTACGCCCGTTTCCTGCAACCGTTTGAACTCACGGAAAATGAGGTTCCCCTCGTCATCGTAGTGGTAGAAACAATCTGGGTCCTCCAAAAGTCTTCCACCGGCACCGTATTTGCGGTCCTTCCTGTCCGGAGTCCCGAAGAGGTTGCCCACGAAGTCCGGCACGCGGTAAATCACATCCGTTTCCGAGCCCTGGGTGGTTTCCTGCCGGATGAGGAAGTCGAAACGGTCATAGTCGTAGCGAATGACCGTTCCCGTCAGCTCGTTTTCCTTGGAGAGCAGGCGGTTGGCGATTCCCCATTGGTAGCGGTAAGCCCCTTTCTCTATGCCGCCTGACCGTACCGACTTGCGCACCTCGCGCCCGAAACGGTCGCGCTCCGTCCTGACGGTTACGCCACCGGAGAAGGTGCGCTGCACCTCCAGCCCCGTGTTGTCACGCACCCATGATGCCTGCCAGCTCTCGCCTGCCTGCATGGTCTGCAGGTTGCCTTCCCGGTCATAAGTGTGACGGATGTCCGCTCCCAGACTGCTGGTGATACGAGTACAGTTGCCTTCGCCGTCATAAGCCCGGCTGACGGTGTGTTCTCCCTGCCTTTCCTCTGTAATCAGTCCCGTCTTCCTGTCACGGGTGAACTCCAGCAGGTTCTCGCAGTTCTTCGCCTTGACGAGCATGCCGTCCTTGTCATACGTGTAGAGGGAGACCTCCCCGTCATACTGTTCCTCCTTCAGGATATTGTCCAGTCCATCATACTGGTATTCCGTCCATTTTCCTCCGGGACGGTTTACACGGGTGACACGGCCCGCACCGTCGCGCTCGTACTCACGGCGCAGACCGTCGAAGCCGGTTTCCGCAACGACCTGTCCCAGCCCGTCCAGCTCGAAGAAATAGTTGTCGCCCGCCTCGTTGCCGATGCGCCGGAGCTGCAGCTCGCTGTTGTAGCCGAAGGTGATGTGGTGCCGTTCCTGCTCGCGGCTTTTCAGTACCCCCAGTGCCCCATAGGTGTACCTGACCTCGCGGATGTTGTCGCTGGCATGTACCATGTTTCCCATGGCATTGTACTCAAACCGGTGCACATTGCCGTCCGGCTCTTCCAGCCGTATCAGGTTGTCCGCACGGTCGTAGGCATAACGGGTAACGTTGCCTTTCACATCCACCGCCTGTACAAGCCTTCCCCTGCCGTCGTACTCCCACCGGCGGAACAGTCCGTTGGGGAACTGCAGCAATTCCAGGTCGTACCTGTCGTTGAACGTGAGCGTGTAAACCCGTCCCTGCCCGTCCGTTATGGTACGCAACACGCCTCCCTCGTAGGCATATTTCACAGTTTCTCCGCCCGGTGTGGTCCGGCTGACGACGCGGTCCAGTCCGTCATAGTCCCATGAAAGCCTTTTTCCACCCGGAGTGTAAAGCGAGACGAGGTTGCGGTTGCCGTCGTAGTCCAGAAAGGTGTCCTCCCCGTTCTCGTCCGTAATCCGGACCGGCTGGCCGAACTCGTTGTAGGCGGTCTTACGGGTATAGCCTTCGGGATTGACCGTGACCTCCAGCTCCTGAAAGCTGTTGTATTGGTGACGGGTAATTCCTCCGTTGGCATCCACTATCTTATAGATAAGTTTGTCCTCACCGTAATAATATTCGGTTTCGGCATTTTCCCCGTTACGGATATGGGTATATCCCTTGCCGTAACGGATGAAATATTCCATCACGCCTCCATCGCCCCATGTATGCACACAGCGGGCATTCTCCCCCTTACCTTCATATTCCCAGTGGAAGGACATGCCTCCCTGATTGGTGAGCCGTACCAGCAGATGTCCGCCGGAATAGACGAAATGCTTGCTGACATCCAGCGCATCCAGCGTTTCCACCATGTCGCCCCGGTCATCGTAACGGTAACGGACCAGCTTCACCTCCTCACCGTCCTGATTTACGGAAACGCAGAGTACCCGTCCCGACTCGTCAGTTTCCACTTTCAGGAACTCTCCCCGTGAGGATATGATACCTGCCAGCCTTCCCCCCGAAGCGTATTCGAAGCGGAGCCGGAATCCGTCCTTCGTGGAAATGCCCGACACCATGCGGTAGCCGGAGCGGTTTTCGGGACCGTCAAAACGGTATTGCAACCCCCGGATGTCCGTAAGCAGGTAGCCCCAGCCGTCGAGTGTCCATGCCAGCTGCTCCCTGCGGTCAAAATGGGATTCTCCAAGTTTCAGTACGGGCAGGAAAGATTCCCGTCCGTCAGCATGGCGGAATGCGAACGCCCCTTCCTCCAGCTGCCGTATGCCCAGATTGTAACTGTGGTGCCAGTTGTATCCCAAAGGACCGTCCATGGCGGCATCACTGTAATAGGTACGTTTCCATACGACGGGAATCGGACCCGGAAGCTCGAAGTCCACATTGGTGTGATAGACCCTGCCCGTAGCAGCGTCCACCGGCTCACCGAAAGTCTTGCACTTGATGGGCTGGAGAATGTCCGCCAGCCTGTTCATGCCTTTTTTCCTCAGCCTGTCGATCAGGTTCTGGAAGCGGTCGCCTATCTTCTTCCACATCTTGCCCAAGCCTTTCAGTCCGAACTTCATCGCCAGCGCAAATACATCAATTGTGGGCGGTCCTCCCACAAGCACGGGATTTCCTACGGATGTGATGGTGGAGAGCATGGAAGTGGGGGCAAGCAGAGCCTTGCTCACCTTCCTGGGCTTCCCCTTGCGGGGAATCGTCGGTATTCCCACAATGTTGCATGAGAGTGCCGGATGTGTGAGAGAGGAACAGGGCGCACCGTCCGCCAGGACAGTGGAACTGCCCATCCACATCTCCGACTCGGACATACCGCTGACCAACGGGGCCGGATGCAATACAAATGCCGGCAGATGCACGATGCCGATACCTGCCTGCGCAATCCACTGGTTATGAACCTTGACCGACGGAGCCATGCTCTTGAGGATGTTGCACGCCACTCCGGCCACTCCATCAGCCACAGCCGGCATGGCAGCCGCCATGCCGGCCATGAGGTCTGCCATGAGGTCGTACACCTTGCCTACATGAGGCACAGGCATGATGGGAGAGGGAGGGGTAACGGTAGGATGCATGTCTATCCCGATGGACAGGTCGCCGAACTTGGCGACAGGCATACCCGGCATGGAAGGAAGGATTCCGCCCAGGCCCGCCTGAATCTCGTCCAAAGCCGCCTTGGAGGCTGAAAAAAGGTCGGCAAAGCCCCGTCTGACGCTGCTGCTACCGGCGGCGTCAGCTATATTCTTGAACACATCCGGCATAATGAAACTTTTTGATTCTTGTTTTTAAACCGATTGGTCGGTCTGTTTTTGCAAATGTATCATTTAAAATCAAAAAAGAAAAACATTCTCCTACTATTTTCTATCAAAAATCATAAGACAATCCATAAAAGGCAATTGATTTCAAGTCATGTATCAAAAAAACGTCGTATATTTGCATCTGTTGAAGAAAAAAGGAGAATAAATGGACTTTGAAGGAGAATATACCATACGGACGGCTTCCAACCAGCAGACATACGAGCCGAATACCGGATATCCGGACGCAGTGCTAAATATAGCCCGCGAGTCGGCTTCTGTGTTCCAACTGAAACGGAAATGGGAAAAGACTCCTCCGATGCTGAATCTGACCCCTGATTTTCAACGGGGACTGGTATGGAAGACCAAACAGAAAAGCGAGCTGATAGAATCCATACTGATGGGCATTCCTCTACCTCTGATTTATGTGAAGGAAGATGAGAAGGGAGTGTATCTTATTGTAGATGGCAAGCAGCGTCTGAGCACCTTGTTCAGTTTTATCAACAATGAATTTGCCTTGGACAAGCTCACTATCCTAAAGGATAAGAACGGTTCCCGATTCGCAGATTTGACTCCGTTGGAGCAGAATAAAATAGAGGACTGTTCGCTTACCTTGCATGTGATTAAGGCACCTACCAGCGACCGGGTAACCTTTGACTTGTTTGACCGGGTGAACCGTGGCGGGACACGGCTTAACAATCAAGAGATGCGCAATGCGCTCTATCAGGGCAATGCCACGAAACTGATCAACCGGCTGGCCAAGAAAGAGGCGTTTGTTGAAGCAACAGAAGGTTCCATTCCAGACGACCATATGAAAGACAGGTATCTGGTACTCCGTTTTACGGCTTTTTATTTGTGGCAGCAGCATATCACCATAGACCCGGACACCCATGAGCCTCTGGATTACCGAAGCAATGTAGAGGATTTTTTGGGGAAAACGATGCGTTTTCTCAATCAGCTGGAGCCGGAAAACGGTTTGTTTAAAGAACTGGACAGCCGGTTTACACGTGCCATGGAGCTTGCCATACAACTGCTTCCGTCAGGCGGCTTCAGGCTGCCTTCGTTACCCGGCAAGAAACGGCCGATAAACATGGCTTTCTTTGAGAGTTTCAGTTATCTTCTGTCAAGGCTGAACGGAGAAGGGAAACAATTCCATCGTCAGGTTCAGAATACTTATATGCAATTAATGTGCAATGATGCCTATCTGGATTCTCTCACACGCTCCGTGGATAGCGGAAAGCAGACCTATAAGCGTTATGAAATTATCAACCGACTTATTCATGAACTGAATTTATGCTAAACAATCTGACTGTCAACAATTATAAATGCCTGGTGGAATGTTCGTTGGAATTAAAACCTCTGAACCTGTTCGCAGGTCCGAATTCATCGGGAAAATCTACCGCACTGCAAGCCTTGCTGATTGCTTCGGATAACGTGACGGAGCAAAAAGGCAAACACGGTCTGAAGAACCGGAGAACAGAAGCGTCGAATTTCAATGATGTAAGGAACTTTGTGACCAATGCCAAGTCATACGAAATCTGTATTTCGTATCATGGAGAAGATCCGACCCGGCTTTGTTTTACTCCGGGCGATGACTCATTCCAAACCACTTTTGTGGAACAATCGGCTGACGCATCTCCGAACCTGCTGGGAGTTCTCGGAAGCGAGAACCTGCTGTACCTGCCTGCCACACGCCCCGGTGGGGCATATATGCATCCCGTTAATCCCGATTCGGAAAACAAGCTGGGGCGTAACGGGGAATTTGTGATAGACTATTACGCCAAGCACCGTCTGGATACGCTGGATGCCGCATTGATCCTGGCTCCCGGTACTCAAACCCTGGAAGGCCAGGTGAATTATCAACTGGACAGACTGACCGGTTACCGGCTGGTGGTGGAAACAGTAGGAAGCAATCATTACGTAAAATATGAAACGCGCAGCGGCAAACAGCTTCTCCCTTACCATGTCGGTACCGGAGTAAGCTTTATGACGGAAGTCATCATAGCCTGTTTTGCGACCCCGAAAGGCGGCATGGTGATTACGGAGAATCCGGAAATCCATCTGCACCCCAAGGCACAAGCCGAACTGATTGATTTCATGGCAAAGATAGCGAAAGCCGGTGTGCAAATCATCATAGAGAGCCATAGCGACCACCTGTTTAACGGTATCCGGCGCCTGATCAGTCAGGAAAAGTTGGCCTTGTCTGACGTTGCCGTGTACAACTTCAGACAAGACGGGAATGGATTGACCCATGCCGAACCTGTGGAATTTACCCCACAGGGAGGAATACAATCCTATATCCCCGGCATGTTCGAGCAGTTTGATATTGATTTGGATGCCATTTTAAAGCTATAAGACTCTATGGACGGTATCATTATCAATGAATTGTCATTGAACGGACAGTTTTTGGACAGCCGGGATTTCTGGAAAAACGGAATGCCTCCATTTCACAAGGCATTGCAGGATGCCTTTTCACATGGAGTGGGGTATCTGTTCAAACAAGGAAGTTTTTTTGCTGCGCAAGCCACGCCAGACAAGACTTTACACGATTTGCTGACAGCGCCGGAAACCCGTATCATCGATGAAGCCAGGCTGTATAAAAGTACATTGGCACGTGCCATCTGTAATCCGTTTTGGGATGAAGCTCCCCAACAGGATTCCAATGCCCAATATTCAGTAGGTGAAACCGATGTATCCGGCAGTTCCATTGCCGAAGCAGCAGCCCGATCGGTTTGTCTTCTATCATTTATCAGATCCGGGTATGAGAAGCATCCGATTGTTGTAACCAAAGATGAAGAACCAATCGAGGTAGGTAATATCTGGAAAGAGAAGCAACTGCACTCCATTCTGTTTGAAAGGGGTGAACTATCTCTCGAAAAGTATATTACCATTCGTTTCAGTGGAGGCAAGCTTGATTTCAGCCTTATTGATGGCACGCATGGTTTTTCCCTTATTGACAATGAGAACCAAAACGAATTTATTGATTCATTCCGTAAATTTGAGGAATTGGACTGGAGTGCTATTGCAACGGATAAGGGGTTGGATTATAAACCGTATAACAAGAAGAAGAAAAGCAAGCGCTATTTTTCAGATGACCTATGGAAGAAAGGCATTAAGAAATTCAGAATTACTCAGCGGAACAGGTGTTTTGGTTATGTGGATAATGGCGTTTTTTATGTGTTGAGGTTTGATTTGGATCATGAGTTGAGTGATGTGGGGTAATGCTTTGTACAGTCTTGGTGTATTTTTAGTAGAAATAGAAAGCTGTCCAAAAACTCATATTCTGTTTACATGCATTATGCTATGTTTTAGATAAGAGTTCTTGGACAGTTTGATTATACCTTTTTCTATTTTAGTTCTTTTACTAATTCAACAAAGAATCACAGATTTATAAAGATTGGCATTTTGCTTATCTCTATACATTTTCAAAGGAAAATTTAAGTATTGCAAATCCTAATACTAATACTCATAACCAGTGGATTATAAATCCGCCGGGACGGGAATCGTTATGGAGTATGGTATGTTCCATAACGATTTTTGACAATCAGTTGTACTAACTGTTACCAGTATAGAGAATGTTTTCAAGATGATTTTATTTAATCATAAATTCATTTCCATATGGATAAAATTTTTCATCTATCCATAGTTTGGAGTAGTCTGATAATTTGTAAATTTCAGGCTTATACAGATTCAACACCTTATCCAAAACTTTCTCTCGGAATATTATTCCATCTCCATATTCTACGCTATCTAAAACGAAAAAATTCTGTTTGATTGAACAGTCTTTCAGTTTCATGTCAGGATATACTGTAAAACAGGTACCTAGTTTTTTCTGAAAGTCACTCTGATATGTTATGCCTTTTCCGAAATGAAAAGAATCGTTATCAAAATGATTTATACGTAAAGCGTAGTATTTTTTATCCGTTAGAGTTTCGTTTTTCTTGTTTACTACCTTGACAGTTGCAACATCATATTTATCAATGAACCCATTTTCTTGAAGTAAAGACAAAAACTCTTCCGATACGATTTTTAGTTTTATGCTCCACTGATCACAAAAATCAAATTGTAAGATTCCAGGTTTCTTGTTACATACGAGGTATAAGACTGGAGGTAAATTTTCTTCCCATCCATTCTTAATTTTCCACATCCATCTCCCTTTAGTTTGAAATCGTTGCCTTTTAGTTTCATCATAAATATCACATACATCAAATTTACCATACTCCAATAATCCTTTAGGAAGTTTATCTATCCCATATCGCCAAATATAAAGCTCTTCTGTATTCATAAATATTATTATCTTTTCGTTAATGTTAATGAAAGTTATTGATAGAGGCAGGTTCTCCTGTATAATAGGCGGACATCTTTTGCCGAAAATCATTTTGTAAATTTCGGATGCGGTTTATAGCGTTAGCTTTAGCTATATCAGGTTTTATATTATTTTTTTCAAATTCATACATTGCTTCTATCTTTTTTATTTCTTTATCAACAGTTACATTGTAGTCAGGGTGAGAGCCGCAGTGAAAATATTGTAAGCTATTTTTTGAGGAAACTTCTTTACTATTGGGTAAGAAAACGCCATTGGATGCGGAGTCACGACCTCTCAGCCCAATTTCCTTAAAGAAAACGTTATTACGTCTCCAAACTTGTTCTGGAATAATGTGATGCGCCTGCCATTCTGTACTTCTATTCCCGTTTGGTCCGAAAGTTACTTTACCTCCATGATTCATACCATTCTTCTCCAAATTTTTACCTAACCGATAACTGCTTTCTCCGGAAGGATCAATATAGGAATTAGGGTTAGAAACATAACCGTAAATAAGGATTCCTCCAGCCAGTCCAATTGGATCATGAGTTAAATAACATCCGATTTCGGCAGAATAGTATCTGAATCTATTATAATATAATCCTGTTTCAGCATCTTCATACTGTCCCTGAAACCTGAACGGGCAATCATAAAGGAATTTTCCCGTAAAATCAATCACTTTTCCGTAAATATCCAGCGTGCAGTCCCAGGTCTTGTTCCCCTGCCCGTCGTACATCTGGATGGGGGTACCCAAGTAGTCAGATACAATAGAACAGGATTTATCACTTTGTATCTTGGCAGTAGGAATCAATGTTTCTTCTTCGAATATCCAAGTTGTTATATTGTTTCTATTAGGTAGTACGTCATTATCTGTAGCAGTAGTAATCCATTCGTGCAGCGGCACGTTTCCATCCCACACCCAGCGTGTGACCTTTCCGAAATACAGCTTGGCGGTACGCCGTCCCAACGCATCGTAACGGAACTCTACCGGTCTTCCGTCCGGACGTATGACATTCTTTAGCATACCATTGGAAGCCCACTCGTAGAGCCATCCCGTTCCCGTTGCCAGACAGCGGATGTCACGTTCCTTCTCCATGCGCTTCCGGTCATATCTTACGCCCGTTTCCTGCAACTGTTTGAACTCGCGGAAAATGAGGTTCCCCTCATCATCGTAGTGATAGAAACAATCCGGGTCCTCCAAAAGTTTTCCACCGGCACCGTATTTGCGGTCCTTCCTGTCCGGAGTCCCGAAGAGGTTGCCCACGAAGTCCGGCACACGATAAATCACATCCGTTTCCGAGCCCTGGGTGGTTTCCTGCCGGATAAGGAAGTCGAAACGGTCGTAGTCGTAGCGCATGACCGTTCCCGTCAGCTCGTTTTCCTTGGAGAGCAGACGGTTGGCAATGCCCCACTCATAGCGGTACGCTCCACGTTCGATGCCGCCCGACCGGACCGACTTGCGCACCTCGCATCCGAAACGGTCACGCTCGGTGCTGACGGTTACACCACCGGAAAAGATGCGCTGTACCTCCAGCCCCGTGTTGTCACGCACCCACGATGCCTGCCAGCTCTCGCCCGCCTGCATGGCCTGCAGGTTGCCTTCCCGGTCATAGGTATGACGGATGTCCGCTCCCAGACTGCTGGTGATGCGGGTGCAGTTGCCTTCGCCGTCATAGGTACGGCTGACGGTGTATTCTCCTTGCCTTTCCTCTGTAATCAGTCCCGTCTTCCTGTCACGGGTGAACTCCAGCAGGTTCTCGCTGTTCTTCGCCTTGACGAGCATGCCGTCCTTGTCATACGTGTAGAGGGAGACCTCCCCGTCATACTGTTCCTCCTTCAGGATATTGTCCAGTCCGTCGTAGAGGTATTCCGTCCATTTTCCTCCGGGACGGTTCACACGGGTGACACGGCCCGCACCGTCGCGCTCGTACTCACGCCGCATGCCGTCGAAGCCGGTTTCCGTAACGACTTGTCCCAGCCCGTCCAGCTCGAAGAAATAGTTGTCGCCCGCCTCGTTGCCGATGCGCCGGAGCTGCAACTCGCTGTTGTAGCCGAAGGTGATGTGGTGCCGTTCCTGCTCGCGGCTTTTCAGTACTCCCAGTGCCCCATAGGTGAACCTGACCTCGCGGATGTTGTCGCTGGCATGTACCATGTTTCCCATGGCATTGTACTCAAACCGGTGCACATTGCCGTCCGGTTCTTCCAGCCGTATCAGGTTGTCCGCACGGTCGTAGGCATAACGGGTAACGTTGCCTTTCACATCCACCGCCTGTACAAGCCTTCCCCTGCCGTCGTACTCCCACCGGCGGAACAGTCCGTTGGGGAACTGCAGCAATTCCAGGTCGTACCTGTCGTTGAACGTGAGCGTGTAAACCCGTCCCTGCCCGTCCGTTATGGTACGCAACACGCCTCCCTCGTAGGCATATTTCACAGTTTCTCCGCCCGGTGTGGTCCGGCTGACGACGCGGTCCAGTCCGTCATAGTCCCATGAAAGCCTTTTTCCACCCGGAGTGTAAAGCGAGACGAGGTTGCGGTTGCCGTCGTAGTCCAGAAAGGTGTCCTCCCCGTTCTCGTCCGTAATCCGGACCGGCTGGCCGAACTCGTTGTAGGCGGTCTTACGGGTATAGCCTTCGGGATTGACCGTGACCTCCAGCTCCTGAAAGCTGTTGTATTGGTGACGGGTAATTCCTCCGTTGGCATCCACTATCTTATAGATAAGTTTGTCCTCACCGTAATAATATTCGGTTTCGGCATTTTCCCCGTTACGGATATGGGTATATCCCTTGCCGTAACGGATGAAATATTCCATCACGCCTCCATCGCCCCATGTATGCACACAGCGGGCATTCTCCCCCTTACCTTCATATTCCCAGTGGAAGGACATGCCTCCCTGATTGGTGAGCCGTACCAGCAGATGTCCGCCGGAATAGACGAAATGCTTGCTGACATCCAGCGCATCCAGCGTTTCCACCATGTCGCCCCGGTCATCGTAACGGTAACGGACCAGCTTCACCTCCTCACCGTCCTGATTTACGGAAACGCAGAGTACCCGTCCCGACTCGTCAGTTTCCACTTTCAGGAACTCTCCCCGTGAGGATATGATACCTGCCAGCCTTCCCCCCGAAGCGTATTCGAAGCGGAGCCGGAATCCGTCCTTCGTGGAAATGCCCGACACCATGCGGTAGCCGGAGCGGTTTTCGGGACCGTCAAAACGGTATTGCAACCCCCGGATGTCCGTAAGCAGGTAGCCCCAGCCGTCGAGTGTCCATGCCAGCTGCTCCCTGCGGTCAAAATGGGATTCTCCAAGTTTCAGTACGGGCAGGAAAGATTCCCGTCCGTCAGCATGACGGAATGCGAACGCCCCTTCCTCCAGCTGCCGTATTCCCAGATTGTAACTATGGTGCCAGTTGTATCCCAACGGACCGTCCACGGCGGCATCACTGTAATAGGTACGTTCCCATACGACGGGAATCGGACCCGGAAGCTCGAAGTCCACATTGGTGTGATAGACCCTGCCCGTAGCAGCGTCCACCGGCTCACCGAATATGATGCAAGCTGTTTTCTTGAGAATCCTGGCAAGCCGGGGATTCAATCCCGCCTTGTCTATCAATCCATGCAGCAGATGGGATATTTTTTTTCCGAGCTTTGACAATCCTTTCAGCCCCAGTTTCATCGCCAGCGCAAACACATCAATGGTAGGCGGTCCTCCCACAATCACGGGATTTCCTACGGATGTGATGGTGGAGAGCATGGAAGTGGGGGCAAGCAGGGCCTTGCTCACCTTCCTGGGCTTCCCCTTGCGGGGAATCGTCGGTATTCCCACAATGTTGCATGAGAGTGCCGGATGTGTGAGGGAGGAACAAGGCGCACCGTCCGCCAGGACAGTGGAACTGCCCATCCACATCTCGGACTCGGACATACCGCTGACCAACGGGGCCGGATGCAATACAAATGCCGGCAGATGCACGATGCCGATACCTGCCTGCGCAATCCACTGGTTATGCACCTTGACCGACGGAGCCATACTCTTGAGGATGTTGCACGCCACTCCGGCCACTCCATCAGCCGCAGGCGGCATGGCAGCCGCCATGCCAGCCATGAGGTCTGCCATGAGGTCGTACACCTTGCCTACATGAGGCACAGGCATGATGGGAGAGGGAGGGGTAACGGTAGGATGCATGTCTATCCCGATGGACAGGTCGCCGAACTTGGCAACAGGCATACCCGGCATGGAAGGAAGGATTCCGCCCAGACCCGTCTGAATCTCGTCCAAAGCCGCCTTGGAGGCTGAAAAAAGGTCGGCAAAGCCCCGTCTGACGCTGCTGCTACCGGCGGCGTCAGCTATATTCTTGAACACATCTGACATGGTGAGAATTTTTTAGAATGTGAAAAAGAGACAACCGGGCGTTACAACCGGCACACTCCGGCTGTCCCTGCAAGGACTTACCTATGCATCCTGTGCATAGTCGCTGTTCCAGTCGTTCTCGTCATCCCCTTTTGTACCTTCCAGCTTGATGACAAAACTCTTTGCCGGGAAATAAGGAGTCAGGTGAATGTCGAGGAAAATACGGTCTTTCTGCTTCGGATCGCGCTCGAAACGAAGAATCTTGAATTTCTCAATCAAGCGTCCGGGACCCTGTATGCTATCCAAAAACTTGCTGATCTGACCACGCAAATCCCTTTCCGCCTTGCTGTTCCAGTTCTCAAAGGCACGGCGGTTGAGGAAATCCATCAGCACTTTCGTTACCCAATCGAACACACGGACTACGGAATAGGTCTGCAATCCCAAGTTGTCCCCGTTGAACAATGTCTTGGCAGAGAAAGCCATTACCTTGCCGTATTCCTTCACCATCGGAATCAGGCCAATCTTCTCGATTTCGGAAATCTCGCTTTTTTTCAGGTTGAAGGCAACCCCGTCCACCTCGCTCATGGAACCATACTTCTTACCGGCGGTAACCTGTGCCATTACCGTCTTGTACACACTGCCGGCCAATGCCGCAGAAGGAGGAATCAGCAAGTCTTCGGTTTCGCCCAGTTCCGCATAGCGTCCCCGTCCTACCAGATAGTTGCAGGTCATACATACGTTGGACTTGTACACATCGCCTCCCGAAAGATTGGAATCAAAGAACATTTCAATGACATCATCCGGTTTTTCCAGATCAGCGAAATCCGTGTAAATCATCACCTTGTTGTCATGCGCAATCTTTGCCCATTTTTCAACAACCTTGTTGGAACCCAAATATCCCGGGATAACCAGCAGGGAATAGTTGGTACGCAAGTCCAAACGGTCATAATTCGCACGAAGCTCGTTTGCAATGGCATCGATAAAGAAGGAGTTGTCCAAATCGGTAAGCTGGCTCATCGAAGCGTTCACTATGGAGATATTCTTGATCTTGTCGGAATCCGTATTCTTGTAGAAGAGCATGACCGTGCGGTAGGACTTCTCCAACTGCCTGACCTCTTCCACCGCTTTCAGCTGGTTCTGGGATAGCAGACCGGACACCGCCGCAGACTTCTTCTGGCACAGTTCCACCATCTCGCTGATGGATTTGTTGCCTTTCAACATATCGACCCACATCTCAAGCCGTTTTTCCAGCTCCTTGCGCTCAGCCGCCCGTTCGGGGTCGGAAAGGAATATGTTCCGCCGTGCCTTACGCTCCGGATTCATGTTCTGTATGCCGTCCACGGAAGATTCCAAGACATTGAAACCGCCAAACTTAGCCAAAATCTGCAATTCAGCGTTCAGATTTCTGGACTGCGCCACAGCCTGTTGCTGCTGTACGGCTGCTTCTCTTTGTGTATTCTGTTCGCTCATAACTATCATTCATTAGTGGGGTTAGACTTCTCATTGTTCTTCAAATCGTCCAAAATGGCAGAAATCGCATTGACAAACGCTCCACGTGTCTCCGGATTTTCCAGCACCCGTTGCAGCACCTTGTTGGAACGCAACGACTTCTCCATCCTGTCCGCAAACTGCTTTTCCGCATTCAGGCCGGACAAGAATGAACTCTGTTCCGTCATTTTCCTGACAGAAAAATCACCGACATTGTGGAAACGGAAATTTTCCTCTACGGGAGCACCGTCCGCATCCGCGAACTCGATATCTATTTCCGGCCGGAAATGTGCAAAGACTTCGTCAATGTTGGTCAGACCGGCAACCACTTCGGGAGCCACCGGCTCATCCTTCGTCAGCTGTTCCACCAATAAGGTTCGATTTTGTGGAATTTCCGCAATACCTTCGGAAGCGTCAATCTTCACTTCGTTTCCGCCGATTCCATAATTACCAAGATCCATACTTATTCAAT
>CDZW01037025.1_pt1 | contig 15285 bp, 10 predicted proteins | sample 557511 | NCBI WGS metagenome assembly CDZW01 (sample SAMEA3182067, study PRJEB8094) | gut metagenome | biome: human; feature: gut; material: Stool; isolation source: human stools | place: Canada | collected 2013-03-05 | reverse complement strand
CTTTAAAACACTAAGTACTCCGTTTTCCCAGTAAGGCGCACAGGTGTGTTTTGCGGCTGCGATAACTTCCTGGCGGGCATTTGACACGGCGTAGCTTATACCGGCATTTTGAAGCATCTCAATATCATTCAGATTGTCACCGAAACAGCATACTTCGTCCGGAAGCAGGTCGAATCTGTCTATTAGGTATGAGAGTGCAGTCCATTTGCTGACACCCTTTGCGTTGCAGTCTACCCATTCCTTGCCGGCGGCTGCCAGGTGAGCTTTTTTATTCCATGCCGGAATGAAAACCGGTGTACACAGCTCTTCGCATTTGTCGGGATGAAAGACAGTGAATTTGATGATGTCATTTCTGTCAAGCCTTGTGATGTCATCAACCTCACGCATCTCAAAGCCGTATGAATCACGAAGCAGATGAAAGATTGGGCTGCCACCATCCTCTGCAAAGCAGAAATCAGGAGTAGCAGCAAAGTAATCGCATGCAGGCAGCTCATCGCGGACCATCCGGCACATGCTCTTCCATATATCCTCGTCCATAGGATAGGTTTTTAGGATTTCCTTTGGAGTGCGCACGACTGTTCCTCCGTCTGTTATATACAAAAGCTTGTGCTTTATCGGAGCAAACAGCTTAAATTCGCTTGAAAACTGTCTGCCGGAACAGACTACAAATATTATTCCTTTGTCTATGAGCCTGTCGATGACAGACATGTACTCAGGATCTATGAGCAGTGAGCCGTCCTTTACAAGTGTTCCGTCTATATCTGTTGCTATTAGTTTTATCATTATTTATCTCCCAGGGCGTATATCTTTTGAATATTCAACTATATCATTATAAGAAATTATAATCTCATATGCAAGGGACTTATAGTGTATTTATTACTGTTTGTGAAAGAAAAAACCAGAATATATTGAAAGTTTCCTGCTCATATTGTATCATAGTAATACTGGCTTCATCTTCAATGCGTTGAAGCAATGAAAACTAAGGGGACGATATTTACTATGATAGTAGCACTTATTGAAAAAGTTTATTCTTTCTTGTGGGGAGATCTGATACACATTCCACTGCCAGGCGGTGGGAGCGTGGGAATCTCACTGCTCATAATTCTTTTGATTCCGACAGGAATTTATTTCACTGTAAGGACAAGACTTTTACCAATCAGAATGTTTCCGGACATGATAAAGGCGCTGACAGGTAAAAAGGAAAATAAGGATAGCCTGTCCACGTTCCAGACACTCATTGTCTCTACGGCGACGAGAGTGGGCATGGGTAATCTGGTTGGTGTTGTGGCTGCCATATCAGTTGGAGGCGCAGGTGCGGTTTTCTGGATGTGGATAACAGCCATTATAGGTTCATCCACGGCTTTTGTGGAGGCTACACTGGCACAGCTTCACAAGGAGCCTGATCCATTGTACTCAGGCTATCGTGGAGGTCCGGCGTATTACATACACCACTACTTTGAGGATAAATCAGGCAAAAAGAAAAAACATGTTATTATAGCTGTTTTGTTTGCTATATCCGGGCTAATCTGCTGGTGTGGCATAAGTCAGGTGATCAGCAATTCTGTCACATCATCATTTGAAAATGCATTTGGCGTACCACCTATTTATACTACAATAATCCTGGTGGCAGTGGCTGCTGTAATAGTGCTTAGGAAAAATGCTACGGTAAAGGTGCTTGACATAGTTGTTCCTATCATGGCGGTGTGCTATTTTGCCATAACCATTTTTATCATAATTAAAAATATAGGCATGATGCCATCGGTTTTTTCAAGGATATTTGAGGAAGCCTTCGGTATCAGGCAGGTGGCTGCGGGAGGCTTTGGAGCGGTGCTCATGAACGGTGTAAAGAGAGGTCTTTTTTCAAATGAGGCAGGCTCAGGCTCAGCTCCATGCGCTGCAGCGGCGGCAGAGTGCGATACTCCTGTAAAGGCAGGACTGACGCAGGCGCTCGGTGTATTTATAGATACGATAGTGATTTGCAGCTGTACGGCAATGATCATGCTAACTGCACCGGAGAATATAGTGGCAGGGAAAGAGGGCATGGATTTATTACAGTCAGCTATGAGGTATCATCTTGGAGATTTTGGAGTTATTTTTATAGCAGTCACATTGTTTTTATTCAGCTTTTCCACCTTCCTTGGTATACTTTTTTATGCAAGGAGTAATGTTGCGTACCTGTTTGGGGATAACTGGATTTCACAGACCATGTACAAGGTGCTGGCTCTTGTTATGCTGTTTGTAGGCGGTATCGCGGCATACACATTTGTCTGGGATCTCGGAGATGTAGGAATCGGCCTTATGACTATATTCAATACAGGTATTCTCTATCTGATGGGTGGACAGGCAATAAAGGAGCTGCGAGTCTTTGAGGAGAGTAATAAAGCACAAAGCAATAGTCAATGCTCACAGCAGGGGGATAACGTAACGCAATAACAATAGGAGATATATAAATATGAAAAGAGAATCATTTAAATCACGTCTGGGATTTATACTGGTAAGTGCAGGATGCGCTATAGGCATAGGCAATGTATGGCGTTTTCCGTATGTGACAGGTCAAAACGGTGGCGGTATTTTTGTACTGTTTTACCTTATATTTCTGGTATGCATGGGACTTCCGGTGCTTACGATGGAGCTTGCTGTAGGCCGGGCCAGCAGAAAAAGTGCTGTGATGAGCTACAAGGCTCTTGAGAAAGAGGGCAGTAAATGGCATATTCACGGATGGATAGCCATGCTTGGCTGCTACATGCTCATGATGTATTACACAACAGTCTCAGGCTGGATGGTTGCGTATTTCTTTAAATTCCTAAAGGGAGATTTTACATCAGGCATGAATACTGATGACACGGCAGCTGCATTTGGAAACATGCTTGCAGACCCCAAGCAGATGGCTTTCTGGATGATAGTTACGGTTGTGCTTGGCTTTTTGGTGTGCAGCCGTGGTCTGCAGAATGGGCTTGAGAAAATCAGTAAATTTATGATGAGTGCTCTGCTTTTGCTTATCATTGTCCTTGCGGTGCACAGTATCACACTTTCAGGGGCTTTGGAAGGAGTGAAATTCTATCTTGTTCCAAATCTGGATGCGGTCTCTGAAATTGGAATAAAGAATGTAATAACAGCAGCCATGAATCAGGCGTTTTTTACGCTGAGTCTGGGTGTGGCCGCAATGGAGATATTCGGCAGCTATATGGGAAAGGACTGCACTCTTGCAGGTGAGGGTGCCAAAATATGTGCTCTTGATACATTTGTAGCTATAATGTCAGGCCTTATCATTTTCCCGGCTTGCTTCAGCTATGGGGTGGAGGTAGACGCAGGACCAAGCCTTATCTTTATCACTTTGCCAAATGTGTTTGTAAATATGCAGGGAGGCCGCATATGGGGCTGTCTTTTCTTCTTGTTTATGACCTTTGCCAGCTTTTCAACCGTTATTGCGGTATTTGAGAATATCATGTCGTTTGCCATTGATATGTTTGGCTGGTCCAGAAACAAGGCTGCGCTAATAAATGGTGTGATAATACTTATTGCAAGTATGCCTTGTGTACTTGGATACAATGTGTGGAGTAATCTGCACCTCATAGGAGGCAGGGATGTGCTTGACAGCGAGGACTTTATGGTAAGCAATCTGCTTCTCCCGATTGGCTCACTGGTTTATCTGCTTTTTTGTGTGACAAAGTGGGGCTGGGGCTTTGATAAGTATATAGATGAGGCAAATACAGGATCAGGACTTAAGATTTCAAGGAAGCTTAAACCGTATTTTCAGTTCATACTGCCGCTTTTAATTTTGTTTATTTTTATCCAGGGATTGATATAGTTACGTATTTTTTGGAAATCAGACAGGAGAGTGTAAAATATGTTAGATCAGAATACCTTTATAGAGACAGTGCAGAGCGTGGCCGAGATTATCAGGACATCAGCGGAGCCTATTGGCAGAGATGAAATCATGTCTTATTTTAAGGATATGGAGCTTAATAAAGCGCAGGAGGATATGGTATTTGAATTTCTCATCACACCACATGAGCAGGAGAATGAGAGTGCAGGCGATTATGAGGATGAATCACATGAGGACGAATTACATGGGGATGAATCGTCTGAAAATGTTGCATTGAACAATGTAATTTACTCAGAAGGAGATTCGATGGATGCCATAGCAGGTGGAAAGAATAATAAGGCTAAGCAGGATAATGAAGCTGAGCCTGACATAGACGAGGACAGCCTTATCCCGGATTCACCTATGTTTAGGATGTATCTTGAGGAGCTTGAAGAGATACCTGATTACACAAAGGCCGAGCAGGATGATATGTACAAAAAGCTGCTTGCAGGTGATGAGAGTGTGATACACACTATATCAAATTTCTGGCTCAAAAGTGTGCTTGCCATGGCAAAGAAGCTTGCCGTTACATCAGAGGGCTTTGAGGATGTAGTACAGGAGGGAAACATGGGACTTTTCATGTGCCTTACTGAGCTCTGCGGCTGCGGGAATGAGATAGATGTGGAAAAAGAGCTTCTGGATGCCATAGAGGAGTCTATGAAAGAGTGTATCAGGGAGCAGAACGGTGAGGATGAGAGCGAGAATACTGTGGTAGGAAAGGTTTCATTGGTAAACCGTGCAGTGGAGAAACTAAAATCCGATAAGGGTTTCGAGCCGAGCCTTAGTGAGCTTTCTGGCTACACCGGCGTGGATGAGGAAGAACTTGAAAAGCTTCTAGAGCTTATCAAAAAGGCTGATGTGGAGAAAAATAAACAGGACAGTAAATAATCTGTGTCATTTGTAGATTTGTGTCATATATTAAACCATACCTGAATATATGAAAGGATGGAAAATATATGGCACGATTTACTAATCAGGCACAGCTTCGTTATGGCAACAATGTAGCCAATTCAAATATAGCAGTCGGAGAAATATTGGAGGTGCTTTCTGCTACGAAAACAGCAGTCAAAAACACCTACAATCAAAACGATACAATAACCTATGTGGTGAGTATCGTAAACTCCGGAAATACCGCGATAAACGGTCTGACACTTTCTGACAATCTAGGTGCTTATACCTTTAACACCAACACTCTTGTACCATTAACCTATGTGAATAACACCGCAAAATACTATACAAACGGCACACTCCAGGCAGCGCCTGCAGTAACCCAGGGACCGCCTCTTAGCATCACAGGCATAAGTGTCCCGGCAGGTGGCAATGCAACTGTCATCTATGAGGCAGCGTTAAATGAGTATGCTCCTCTTGGCACAGAGGCATCTGTCACAAACACCGCTACAGTAAGCGGCACAGGAATCACTCCGGTCACAGCAGCAGAGACAGTAAATGCCGAGGCTTCACCAAATCTTGCAATTACTAAGTCAGTAAGCCCTGTTCCTGTGACGGAAAACGGTACACTGACCTATACCTTCAGGATTCAAAACTACGGAAGCGTTGCGGCAACCAATACCACAGGCGTGGTTATAACAGACACATTTGCTCCGGTTTTGAACAATCTTACAGCCGCATTAAACGGCACAGCCTGGACTGCAGCTACAGATTACACTTACAATGAGGCGACAGGCACATTTTCGAGCACTGCAGGTGCAATCACTGTTCCGGCGGCAACCTACACACAGGATAGCACAACCGGAGCGTGGGTTGTCACACCGGGTGAGAGCACACTTGTCATCACAGGAACAGTGTAGCAGCAGAGGTGATTAATTTTAAGAATTGTTTAATTTAAGGGATAAAAGTTGAAATATTGATACAAAATATGTAAAATAAATATAGCTATTTATGAATAAGATGATGAAGATGATCATCGGCAGTTTAAAATGATTAACCGGGGGATAAGACAAATGAATAATGCACAGTTAGTGATAGACGAAGTAAAAAAGGCAGTAAAGGGCAAGAATGATTGTATCATCAAGGCATTTGCTGCCTTTTTGGCAGGTGGACATATACTGCTTGAGGATGTGCCGGGAGTGGGAAAGACTACGCTTGCAGTAGCTTTTTCAAGGGCTATGGCGCTTGTGAATCACAGAGTACAGTTCACTCCGGATGTGCTGCCTGCTGATATACTTGGCTTTTCGATGTATCAGAAGCAGACCGGAGAGTTTGTGTACCGCGAGGGTGCCGTGATGTGTAATCTGTTTCTGGCAGATGAGATTAACAGAACAAGTCCCAAAACACAGTCTGCGCTCTTGGAGGTTATGGAGGAAGGAAATGTCACTGTGGATGGAATAAGCAGGAAGGTCCCGGAGCCGTTTATAGTAATGGCCACTCAAAATCCAAAGGGCAGCGCCGGTACACAGCTGTTGCCGGAGTCACAGCTTGACAGGTTTATGATATGTATGAGCATGGGATATCCTTCACATGAGGCAGAGGTGGATATCGCAAAGGGCAAAAGTGTGAAGGCTGATGAGTATACGATAAAGCCTGTTATGAATGCACAGGGACTTGTTGAGATGCAGGGAGAGGTTGAACAGGTGTTTATACATGACAGTATTTATTCGTACATTGTGGATCTGGTTGATGCGACAAGGACAAGTCCGTACATTGAGCTTGGAGTGAGTCCGAGAGGTACGATTGCGTGTGTTAGGATGGCAAAGGCATATGCGTATCTGAGTGGGCGAAGCTATGTCATACCATCTGATGTGGTTTCTGTATTTGCGGATGTGACAAAGCACAGAATCGTGCTAAATACCAAGGCGAGAGTATCACATGTATCAGAGCTTTCAGTGATAGATGAGATACTAAAGGCTGTTAAACAGCCGACAACTTATGTGAAAAAGGCAGGTAATCGTGATTAGTTTTTTGATAGGAATAATTATTGCAGCTGTAGTTTTTTATATGTCGATGATATACGGTAATGCTGCACTGGCACTGCTTGGCTGCTTTATGTGTGTGTTTATGGTGCTGACATTTATAGCATTGCTTGTAAAGGTGCACCGGGCAGTGGCAGCTATAAACATTCCGATAGCTATCGCCACACAGGGCGAGAGTATCAGGGTGAGTCTTTCCTGCCGGCTGAAGGAGGCAGGCTTCGATGGTGTTAAATACCGTGTAACGGTGAAAAATAATTTATCCGGCGAAAAAAGTACAAAATGGCTGTCAGGAGGCAGTGATTTTTTGTACAGCGTGAACCTATGCGGTAATTATGAATTTGAGCTTGTAAGGATAAAGCTATATGATTTTTCGAGGCTTTTTTATGTCACGAAAAGAGTTAAAAAATATGCAAATGTTGAGGTGATGCCGCAGATTGATGAGATTCCTGTGAGGATAACGGACAGAGTGAGAAATTTCTTTGGGGATTCTGATATATATGATGATTTAAGACCGGGATATGATCCGTCGGAGCTGTTTGATGTCAGAGAGTTTCAAAACGGTGACAGGCTGCAGAGTGTGCACTGGAAGCTTTCTGCAAGGACTGATGAGCTGATGGTAAAGGAGAACAGCCTGCCAAAGGCATGTGCGGTGGCCATAGTAGCAGATTTAAGGGGAATAAAGAAAGGCAGACAGGCGGATGCATTTATGAAGCTTCTCGTCTCGCTTTCTTTTTCGCTTATGGATCAAAAATGCTCTCATTATGTGGCATGGTATGATACCGCCATAAACGATATTGTGAGAGCCAGAGTGGATGACGAGGAGGGCTTTTACATATTTTTGAACAGTTTTCTTAAAATAAAGCCGGATACAAAAAATGATGCGCTTTTTTTGTATGAGGAAAAGTACCGGGCAGAAAAGCTTGTGTGTCTGCTTAGCGTGGACGGAAGACTTCAGATAAAAAGGGGAGAGGAGATAGTTGGCAGAGCGGATGAAAAAAACGAGATTGTCATTTAGGAAAAGCAGATGGCAGAGATCTGACGCAAATGAGATAAAGCCTGATTATAATAATGCATTTACAGTGCTTGGTGTCCTGCTTACTGAACTTGCCAATGCAGCTGCAGCAGTACTTCTTACGGTGTGTGCAGTGTCTGTTGTGAATACGACCGTTTCACATGTGAGATGCCCATATTATGTGTATGTGTGGCTGTTTATTTTTTCGGTGATAAGCGGCTTTATAAACAGGCTTACATCGCTTGACACAAGAAAATGGGTGCGCCATGCGATAAATACGGGGCTGCTGCTTGTATTTCTGCTTGGAGTGTTTATTGTAAACTGGCAGGCTGCAGAGCATATAAAAGACGGCTTTTTGTATGTAAAGGGCAGGTATCTTGAGATAATAAATGTGTACTATGGCACTTCATTTGTCTGTCCAAAGGGCGATAAAGCCTTTGCGGGGGCATTTGTTGGCTTTGTATCGTTTATAGTTATGCTTTTGCTGGTGACACTGGCGGTTCAAATTAAAAGAAGACGCATGCTCACATTATTTCCAACGCTTATGCTTGCGGTACAGCTGTGCATAGGCAAAAGCCCAAGTGTCAGTGAGGTTGTTATGCTCACGCTGTGTACACTCTGGTGTCTTATCGCAGATGGCAACGCACGCACAGTGGCAGGATATGATGTAAATGGCAGTGCACAGGGCAATGAGGCTTTAAGGATAGCGGCGGCGTTTTTATATATGGCGGCAGTGTCAGCAATACTTTTTATATGTGTATTTTCGTTTAAACCTCTTGCTGATACACTTGCCGATAAAAAGCCACAGATGCTTGCCTTTCAAAAGGATTTGGAGGGCAGCGTAAAATCATTCTTCAGCGTGGGGATTGATTTACAGGATGGCTCGGTTAGTAATCACTACCCAAGCTACAGCGGAAAGACGGTGATGACGGTAGAAGCAAAGTCAGGAGCGCCTTCTAATATTTACCTGAGAAGCTTCTACGGTGATACCTATGAGAATGGCAGATGGATTAAAAAGTCTGATTTTTCCGGGATGGAAAAAGAGTATCATGATGCTTCAAGGATGACAGCCTGGCAGACTACAATCGGATTAGCCACGTTGCTTGATGGCTATTATGATGATGAGACCAATCCGGCCACCGAAAAGTATACAATCACGATGGAGAAGCTTTCCACCAAATACACCTATTTGCCGTACTGTATCGACCCATACAGTATAGATGCCAAGGGTGATATAGATTTTGACGAAGACTTTTTTATCACAAAGGATAAAGGGACAAAGACTATCGAGGTGTCGGCGTGTCCCGGCTTTTTCGATGGTAGTCTGGAAACGTCCAGCCTTGAGCCCGAGCAGCCTCTTGAGGTCAACAATGATTTCTATGCGGCATACAATAATTATGTAATGGAAAACTATACTGCAAAGCAGGGGGGTGACGGGATTGTTGCGGAAGATGCAAAGTGGCTTCTTAGGACAGGACAGCTCACAAGCAATATGATGTACACAGGCTATATAAGAGAAAATGATGCCAACAGGATTGCGGCAGCACAGCTGGTGCAGCAGTTTCTGACATCGAAGAATTTTAAGTACAGCAAAAATCCTCCCTCCACAGGCGGTAAGGATGTAGTTGAAAATTTCCTCTCAAATAGCAGACAGGGCTTTTGTGTGCATTTTGCATCGGCTGGCACGATGATACTCAGACAGATGGGCGTTCCATGCCGTTATGTAAGCGGATATTGTGCAAAGGAGGACAGTTTCAAATCCGGTGAAAATGATGAGGATATATGTGAGGTGAAGGATTCGCAGTCGCATGCCTGGGTTGAAATATATCTGGATGATTTCGGATGGATTCCGGTGGAGATGACACCGGGATATTTTGAGTATGTGACAGGTGAGAATCCGTTTGACTATATTGGTGTCAACGGAAAGAAAACAAACACCGGTGCTGCTTATAATGATAGTGAGCATATGAATGATACTGCGGCAGATGAAGATAAACTGGATGAAGATGCAGCAAATGAAGATACAAAAAATACAGATGCAGAAAATGATGACACAGCAAAAGATGATACATCAAAAGCTGCAGCAAACAGTACATCAGGTGATGGCAGTGAGAAGGCTTATGGTTCACAGTCAGGTGCGGATAAACGTACAGATGCTCAGAACTTAAAAACGAGACCTCATATACCACCGGTGATTTTAAAAACCTCACTCTGTGTGATTTTTCTGACTGCACTTACAGCCATCATAGTTTATATCAAAAGGCGAAGAAATATTTTGTGGGAAGCAAGACTCGCAAAAAGGGTGAAAAAAGGCCGTTACAGCAGGGCAGCAATAATGATAAACAACCGCATCTACAAAGGACTGGGACATCCTTCAAAAAACAGGACAGATGAGCTTTATCTGGCTAACCTGAAGGAAAAATACTGCGGACCGGATTATTGCGGAATCCACTGGGACGAGTACATGCGCATCATACAAAAGGCTGTGTATTCATCAGAGGGCATCACAGGGGAAGAATGCTTTATGATAGTGGAAACATGGAGGCGTCTGGAGAAAAAAGACATTAGACATAATTCACAAAAAAACATGTATAAAAACAGCATGATTAACAAAAAATAAACTCGTAAGGAAAATTGTGTTGAAATAATAAGGCTTCTGTGATATAAACTTAAGCAGACGTGTTACTTTTAGGGAGGCATTTGTCGTACATAACTTTTAACAGGGTTAGTGTATGATAAGTGCCTCCTTTTTGTTGCTGGAGCAAAAAAGAATGATAGGTGCAAATCGGTACATACCCTGCATTTATAGGAGGAAAAGCTCATGAAAGACAAAATTTTTGGTGTCCTGCAGAGAGTAGGACGAAGCTTCATGCTTCCAATCGCAATCCTTCCGGTAGCAGGCTTGCTTTTAGGACTCGGAAGCTCATTCACCAACACCACAACAATTGAGACCTATGGTTTACAGTGGCTGCTCGGAGATAAGACTATACTCCATGCACTTCTTGTAATCATGAATGCGGTCGGAAGTGCCATATTCGATAACCTTCCGCTCATTTTTGCGGTCGGAGTAGCAATCGGAATGGCAAAGAAGGAAAAAGAGGTGTCAGCACTTTCAGCAGTCATAGCATACTTTGTTATGAATGTATCAATCAATGCGATGCTCAAGATTTCCGGAAAAATCCTTGCAGACGGAAGTATTGCAAAGGATGTGCTTGATGGAACCATCACATCAGTATGTGGTATCCAGTCACTGCAGATGGGTGTGTTTGGCGGAATTATCGTAGGACTGGGAGTGGCAGCACTGCACAACCGTTTCTACAAGATTGAGCTGCCGAATGCATTGTCATTTTTCGGTGGAACAAGATTTGTGCCTATCATTTCAACAGTGGCATATCTTTTTGTAGGAATCTTAATGTATTTTATCTGGCCTACTGTGCAGAACGGAATCTATGCACTCGGCGGAGTGGTGACAGGAACAGGATATTTCGGAACACTTCTCTTTGGTATTATAAAGAGAGCTCTTATTCCATTCGGACTGCACCATGTATTTTACATGCCGTTCTGGCAGACAGCAGTCGGTGGAACGATGGAGGTTGCTGGACATATGGTTGAGGGTGGACAGAACATCTTCTTCGCACAGCTTGCTGACTCTGCAAACATCGCACATTTCAGTGCCGATGCCACAAGATATTTTTCGGGAGAGTTCATTTTCATGATTTTTGGTCTTCCGGGAGCAGCACTTGCAATGTATAAATGTGCAAAGCCGGAAAAGAAAAAACAGGCAGGAAGCCTTTTACTTTCTGCAACACTTGCATGTATGTTTACAGGAATCACAGAGCCTCTTGAGTTCTCATTCCTTTTCGTAGCACCGGCTCTCTTTGCAGTACAGGTAGTGCTCGCAGGAAGCGCATACATGATAGCACATATTTTAAACATCGCTGTAGGACTTACTTTCTCAGGAGGATTACTTGATTTCTTCCTGTTTGGTATATTGCAGGGAAATGAAAAGACAAGCTGGCTGCTCGTGATTCCGGTGGGAATAGTATATTTCTTACTGTATTACTTTATTTTCAGCTTCCTTATAAAGAAGTTTGATTTCAAGACTCCGGGCCGTGAGGATGACGATACAGAGACAAAGCTCTACACCAAGGCAGATGTAAATGAAAGAAAAGCTGCCAAGGATGGACAAACTTCTGACGACAAAGCGGCTGTAGACGAGCTCTCGCAGACTATATCACGAGGTCTCGGTGGCAAAGCCAATATCTCAGATGTGGACTGCTGTGCGACAAGGCTTCGTATCACAGTAATAGACCCTGACAAGGTAAACGATGCGCTTCTTAAATCAACAGGAGCATCAGGAGTCGTGCACAAGGGACAGGGAGTACAGATTATCTATGGACCAAGAGTAACAGTGATAAAATCAGATCTGGAGGATTATCTTGCGAGTGTGACAGAGGAGCATTTCGAGGATGATGCAGCAGAAAATAATACAGCAGACACAGCTGAAGCAAAGAACGAAAATGCAGCTTCAGATAAAGCACAGGAATCTGATGTGAAAGCAGAAAAGGAAGCCGGCGACGTAAAAGAGCCGACAAGCACAGTTATCATCTCAAGTCCTATGACAGGAATAGCAGCAGACCTTTCAACAGCGCCGGATGAGGCATTTGCCAGCAAAATGATGGGTGACGGAGCTGTAGTTACACCTGAGGAGGGCGTGGTTGTAGCACCTGAGGATGGAACGGTTTTATTCGTTTTTGATACAAAGCATGCTTTGGGATTTACAACTGACTCAGGAATTGGTATGATAATCCATGTAGGAATTGATACGGTAAAACTCGAGGGTAAAGGATTTGATGTACAGGTTGAGGCAGGTCAGCATGTCAATAAGGGCGATGTGCTCATGAAGCTTGACCTTGACTACTTAAAGGCAAACGCACCATCAGTTACCACTCCTGTCATCTGCACAGAGCTAAAGGATAATCAGAAAATCCGCCTTATCACAGACGGAGCAATTAAGGCAGGAGAGCCTCTCTACGCAGTTGACACCTACGAGAAGTAATAAGATGTCAGGGGAACGATATGTACAGAATCACAAAGGTCTTAAATCACAATACAGTGCTTGCGGTAAAGGACAAGAGCGCAAGAGAATATCTTATAGTCGGAAAGGGTGTGGGTTTTGGAAAGAAAATTACACAGTCTGTCGAGCCAACGGAAGAGGATTCACTGTATGAGCTGACCCAGACAAGGGACAGAGGCCCGGCAAAGGACATAGTAAAATCCATTGAGCCGGAGTATCTTGAGATTGCAAACACACTGCTAGATGATGCAGAGCGTGAGTTTGGACATATAGACAGAAGCATATTGTTCCCTATGGCAGATCATATAGCATTTGCTGTAAAGCGTATGGAAAACAAAGAACAGATCAGCAATCCTTTAAATGATGACATCCGTGTGATGTTTTATAAGGAGTACAAGATAGCTGAGAATATACGCCATATACTAAAGGATAAAAAACAAATTGATATAATTGATGATGAGATTGGCTACATTACTCTTCATATTCATACATCCTTAAACAATTCAAAGGTATCGGATGCCATGGAGATGGCGGCAGCAGTTCGAAAATGCGCCACATTTATAGAGGAAAAGATTGGAAAGCACATAGATGTCACTACTATGGCCTACAACCGCCTCATGAACCATATCCGCCACATGGTATCAAGAGCCGCGACCGGAGAAAAATTAAAGGTTGATCTCAATCAGTTTATCGAGAAAAATTATCCGGAGTCATTCGCACTGGCAGGTGATATATGTAAGGAGCTTGGAAAGGACTTAAATCATGAGTTTTTGGACAATGAGACAGGCTACCTTGCCATACATATCGAGCAGATTAAGTGTGATGAGATGATAAGTGAATAAAAAATGTGAAAACCTTCCTGCATATTAGGTTATGTACAAATCTCTTGCAATGTGGTACACTACATAGTTGTATCAACAAACATCCGATACACAAAATACATATGAAATCAATTTAAAGGAGATATATATACCATGAAACTCGGCATCGTCGGACTTCCGAACGTCGGAAAGTCTACATTATTCAACTCACTCACAAAGGCAGGAGCGCTTTCAGCAAACTATCCTTTTGCTACAATCGACCCAAACGTAGGTATTGTTTCAGTGCCTGACGAGAGAATCGTAAAGCTCGGAGAGCTCTATCACACAAAGAAGGTTACACCTGCAACAATCGAATTTGTTGATATCGCAGGTCTTGTGAAGGGAGCCAGTAAGGGTGAGGGACTTGGAAACCAGTTCCTTGCAAATATCCGTGAGGTAGATGCAATCGTACACGTAGTGCGCTGCTTTGAGGATACAAACATTATCCATGTAGATGGCTCTGTAGATCCTGCAAGAGATATCGAGACAATCAATCTTGAGCTTATTTTCTCGGATGTTGAGATTCTTGACAGGCGAATTGCAAAGATTGCAAAGCAGGCAAGAATGGACAAGACACTTGCAAAGGAGCTTGAGCTTGTTGAGGCAGTAAAGGCTCATCTTGAGGACGGAAAGATGGCCAGAACCTTTGAAGTGCCTGATGATGAGGATGCACAGCTTTGGTTCAAGGGATATAATCTCCTTACAGCAAAGCCTACCATCTACGCTGCAAATGTATCAGAGGACGACCTCGCAGATGACGGCGCAAGCAATCCGCATGTTGCAAAGGTAAGAGAGATGGCAAAGGAAGAGGGTGCAGAGGTATTTGTTATCTGTGCACAGATTGAGCAGGAGCTTGCAGATCTCGATGAGGACGAAAAGAAGGAGTACCTTGAGGATTTAGGTGTTGAGTCAAGCGGTCTCGATAAGCTTGTAGCAGCCAGCTATTCACTTCTCGGACTGATTTCCTTCCTCACAGCAGGAGAGGATGAGTGCCGTGCATGGACTATAAAGAAAGGTACAAAGGCACCACAGGCAGCCGGCAAGATACATACTGATTTCGAGCGTGGCTTCATCAAGGCGGAGGTAGTCAACTATCAGGATCTTCTCGACAACGGAAGCCTTGCAGCCGCAAGAGAAAAGGGAATTGTAGGCATGGAAGGAAAAGAGTACGTTGTTAAGGATGGAGATGTAATCCTTTTCAGATTTAATGTATAATTTTATGAATAAAACGCTTTTATAAGCACAAAATCAAAAAGAAACGCATAAGATAGACCAAGGGAGGTCTGTTTTATGCGTTTTCTGGATTTATGCGAAAAAGAGGTTGTGAGCGTGGAGGAGGGCAGGTTTATCGGACACGTACGGGATTTAGAGTTTGACCCGGTCTGTGGCAAAATCTGTGCGATTATCGTGCCGGGACCGGGAAAATATATGGGAATATTCTGCAGGGATTATGAATATTGTATTCCATGGGTTAAGATTGTGAAGATTGGACCCGATATAATATTGGTAAATATATGTGAGTCTGATATGCGGCGCAAGCT
>CDZW01033996.1_pt1 | contig 15317 bp, 10 predicted proteins | sample 557511 | NCBI WGS metagenome assembly CDZW01 (sample SAMEA3182067, study PRJEB8094) | gut metagenome | biome: human; feature: gut; material: Stool; isolation source: human stools | place: Canada | collected 2013-03-05 | reverse complement strand
TGCGTGCTGGGTCTGGCCACCGGCGGCACCCCGGTGGGGGCCTACCAGCAGCTGGTGGAGTGGTACAACAAGGGCGACATTGATTTCTCGGAGGTCACCACCGTGAACCTGGACGAGTACCGCGGCCTGCCCAAGGACCACCCGGAAAGCTACTGGAGCTTCATGCACCGCCACCTGTTCGACCACGTCAACATCAACCCCGCCCGCATCAACCTGCCGGACGGCACCAACCCCGATGCGGACGCAGCCTGCGCCCAGTACAACCAGATCATCCACAGCGTGGGCGGCATCGACCTGCAGCTGCTGGGCATCGGCCACGACGGCCACATCGGCTTCAACGAGCCGGGCGAGGCCTTTGAGCTGGAGACCCACTGTGTGGACCTGACCCAGGAGACCATCGAGGCCAACAAGCGCTTCTTTGACGGCAACGTAGACCTGGTGCCCAAGCAGGCCTACACCATGGGCATCAAGACCATCATGCAGGCCCGTAAGGTGCTGATGGTGGTCAACGGCACCGGCAAGGCCGAGATCGTGAAGAAAGCCTTCTTCGGCCCGGTCACCCCGGAAGTGCCCGCCAGCATCCTGCAGATGCACCCCGACTTCACCCTCGTGGGCGACGAAGAGGCCCTGAGCCTGATCTGATCGGTTCCCCAAAGCATGTTTCTGCCGCCGCACGGCCCTGCCACCGTGCGGCGGCTTTTTTCTGAGCAGGGGAATTGTAACGCGGCAAAAAATACAGTATACTGGAACAAAAACCACCACGAGGGAGGGGCGGCCGATGTTCAGCGAAGAGATGATCTGCAGCCTGAATGATCTGGAGCTGGAAGTTTATAAGTATGTTGTGCGGAACGCGGACAAGGTGTGCTATATGCGCATCCGGGAGTTTGCGGATGCCGCCCATGTGTCTACATCCACCATCCTCCGGTTCTGCAAAAAGGCGGGCTGCGACGGCTACGCGGAGTTCAAGATCCGGCTGCGCCAGCATCTGGAACAGGCAAAGCAGCCGCCGGTCAAGGACGATGTGTCGGAGGTCATCGACTTTTTGAAAAAGACCTGCTCGGCGGAGTTTGAGCAGAAGCTGGACATGCTGACCAGGGTCATCTTTCAGGCCCGGCACATCTTTTTTGTAGGCAGCGGCATGTCCGGCATCGTGGCCAAGTACGGGGCACGCTATTTTTCCAGCATGGGCAAGTTCTGCCTGTACATCGACGAGCCCCATTACCCCACTGAGAGCCGATTCGTGGAAAATTCGTTGGTGATCGTGTTTTCGGTGTCCGGCGAGTCCCGCGACACCATCGGCCATGTGATGCGCTTCAAGGAGCAGAACTGCCAGATCCTCAGCGTGACCAACACGGAAAACTGCACCATCGCAAAACTCTCGGACTATAATCTGGCCTATTATGTCACCTACGAGCGGCTGGGAGTCTACGATGTGACGACCCAGCTCCCGGCCATGAGCATCGTGGAGCGGCTGGGCAAAAAGCTCTACCGCTACACCTCCGAGGGCCCGGCAGCCATCTGAAAAAAGTCCAAAATAAAAAACAGGGTGTTACCTGGAAAAAACAAGTGCGAAAAAACGGCACTTGTTTTTTTATGCCCAGAAACTGCTGACAAACCACCTGCCTGCGTCTATAATGGACACATCAGAAGTACTTCGACCGGAAATTGGATGACTTGAAAAGGTAAAGGAGAAACAATCATGGCAAAAGATTATGCTGCGATCTCCAAAAAGATCGTGGAGAACATCGGCGGTGTGGAGAACATTGCCAGCGTGACCCACTGCATGACCCGCCTTCGCTTCGTGGTGAAGGACGAGGGCAAGATCAACGACGCAGCCGTCAAGGCGACCGACGGCGTGATGGGCGTCGTGAACCAGGGCGGCCAGTACCAGATCATCATTGGCAACCATGTGGAAGAGGCCTACAACGAGGTGCTCAAGATGGGCGACTTCGGCGAGGCAAGCCAGGTGGCCCGCGGCGAGAAGAAGGAGCCCCTGACCCTGAAGAAGGTGGGCAACAACATTCTGGATGCCATCGTGGGCACCATGTCCCCGCTGATCCCCGCCATCATCGGCGGCTCCATGGTCAAGCTGCTGGTCATGCTGCTGGGCATGGTCGGTGTGTTGTCGGCCGACAGCGAGACTTACAAGATCCTGAACACCATCGGTGATGCAGCCTTCTACTTCCTGCCGGTGATGGTGGCCGCTTCTGCTTCCAAGAAGTTCAACACCAATATGTTCATCGCCATTGCCATTGCAGGCCTGATGCTGCACCCGGATTTCCGCACCATGATGGAGGCGGTCACGGTCGGCGATACCGCCGCACACTTCCTGGGCATCCCGGTGGTGGGCGTCAAGTACACCTACACCGTCATCCCGGCCCTGTGCATGACCTGGATCCTGTCTTACATTGAGCGTGCCATCGACAAGATCACCCCGGCTGTCACCAAGAACTTCCTCAAGCCCATGCTGATCTTCCTCATTGCTGCTCCCATTGCGATCATCGTGGTCGGCCCGGCTGGCATCATGATCGGCGAGGGCATCTCCGCATTCGTCTACTTCGTGCAGGCTAAGCTGGGCTTCCTGGCTGTGGGCATCATGGGCGCCCTCTGGCCCCTGCTGGTCATCACCGGCATGCACCGCGTGTTCACCCCCACCATCCTGCAGACCATCTCCGAGACCGGCATGGAGGGCACCGTTATGCCCTCTGAGATCGGTGCAAACCTGTCCCTGGGCGGCGTGTCCCTGGCCGTTGCCTTCAAGACCAAGAACAGCGAGCTGCGCCAGACCGCTCTGGCCGCTGCTTCCTCTGCTCTGATCGCCGGCACCACCGAGCCCGCCCTGTACGGCGTGGCCGTGCGCCTGAAGCGCCCCCTGATCGCTTCCCTGATCACCGGCTTTGTCTGCGGCTGCCTGGCCGGCATGGCAGGTCTGGCCAGCCGTTCCATGGTGTCGCCCAGCGTTCTCACCGGTGTGCAGTTCATCGACCCGGCCAACCCCGGTGTGAGCATCGCCTGGATCGCCGGCATCTCGGTGCTGTCCATCGTGCTGTCCTTTGTGCTGACGCTGGTGATCGGCTTTGAGGATCTCCCGGAAGAGGAGTGATCCCCATGTCTGATTACAAACTGCCCGAAAATTTCCTCTGGGGTGCTGCCATTGCGGCCAATCAGGCCGAAGGCGCTTACAACGAGGGCGGCCGCGGCCTGAGCAACATCGACATGATGCCCCACGGTGTCCACCGCATGGAGGTCAAGCTGGGCGGCACGCCCCACCCGACGCTGCAGGCAGGGGAGTATTACCCCAGCCACACCGGCGTGGACTTCTACCACCATTACAAAGAGGACATCGCCCTGATGGCAGAGCTGGGGCTGAAGGTGTTCCGCACCTCCATCTCCTGGTCCCGCCTGTACCCCCACGGCGATGAACGGACCCCCAACCCGGAGGGTGTGGCCTTTTACCGCAATGTGTTCCAGGAGTGCCGGAAGTACGGCATTGAGCCGCTGGTCACCCTGTGCCACTTTGACATCCCCATGGGTCTGGTGGAGCAGTACGGCTCCTGGCGCAGCCGCAAAACGCTGGAATGCTTTGCCCGCTACGCCGAGACCTGCTTCAAAGAATACTCCGGCCTTGTACACTACTGGCTTACCTTCAACGAGATCAACATCCTGCTGCACAGCCCCTTCTCCGGGGCAGGCATCGCCTTCCAGGAGGGCGAGAACCGCAGTCAGGTGATCTATCAGGCGGCCCACCATGTGCTGCTGGCCAGCGCCACGGCCACCCGCCTGGCCCACCAGTACGACCCCGCCAATCAGGTGGGCTGCATGCTGGCCGGCGGCAGCTTCTACCCCTACTCCTGCAACCCGGAGGACGTCTGGGAGTCGGTGCAGAAGGAGCAGGAAAACCTGCTCTTCATCGACGTGCAGGTGCGGGGCCGCTACCCCGGCTACGCCCGCAAGCTGTTTGCGGAAAAGCAGGTGCAGCTGCACACCGAGCCCGGCGATGACGCCCTGCTGCGGGAGAACACCGTGGACTTCATCTCTTTCAGCTACTATGCCAGCCGCTGCGTGGCGGCCAGCCTGGAGGGCAAGGCCGTGAACGACGGCAACGTGGTGCGCTCGGTGAAGAACCCCTATCTGCAGACCAGCCAGTGGGGCTGGGCCATCGACCCGCTGGGCCTGCGCATCACCATGAACCAGCTGTATGACCGCTACCAGAAACCGCTGTTCCTGGTGGAAAACGGTCTGGGTGCCCACGACACGGTGGAGCCCGACGGCAGTGTCCACGATGATTACCGCATCGACTACCTGCGCCGTCACATCGAGGCGGTCAAGCAGGCTGTGTCCGACGGCGTGGACCTGATGGGGTACATCGCCTGGAGCGGCATCGACCTGGTGTCCGCCTCTACCGGCGAGATGAGCAAGCGGTACGGCTTCGTCTATGTGGACAAGCAGGACGACGGTACCGGTACGCTGGCCCGCAGCAAGAAAGATTCCTTCTACTGGTATCAGAAGGTCATCCGCTCCAACGGCGCAGACCTCTGAGCGTTTTCCTCCGTTTCATAAATGCAAAAAGCCGCCCCGCAGGCACCGGAAGTTCCGGCCTGCGGGGCATTTACGGGGCCGGTGTGCTGGACCGCTGCATGGAACTGGAAGCCATGTACCGCAAGGGCTGGCAGGACGCCGAAAAGCTGGTACAGTGGTACCGCGCTGCCAAAGCGGAAGCATAAGCCGAACACAACACGAAAGGGCCTCCCCGGAATGGGGAGGCCCTTTCTATGCGTTTACGACTTGACGTGGATCGCGTTAGGTGTGGAAAGCATCAGTGCTTTTCCTTGTACTTGAGGCTGGCGAATGCGCCTGCGATGGTCAGCAGCATGCCGCTGAATGCCATGCCCAGAGCGGCCATCCAGTTCACGCCGGTCTGCGGCAGTGCGGTTGCATCCTGCACGGCGGGCAGCTCGGGCTCAGCCGGGAGGACGACCTCATCCGGGGTGGCGTCCTGCACGAGCGGCAGCTCGGGGGTCTCCGGGGTCACGACTTCGTCCGGGGTCTCATCCTCCACAGGGCCGTCCGGGGTATCGGGATCCACCGGCGGAGTGACCGGCGGGACGATGACCGTCTCTTCGCCGTTCACGGTGACCGTGCGGGTCTCAATGGAGGTATAGTTGTAGTCCACATGGGCGTCGGTGGTGGTCACGGTCTCCTTGGACACTGGCGTGGTGTTCACCTTGTCCGTGGTGCGGTAGCTGTAGCTGACGCTGCCGGTGTCGTAGCTGGTCTCGCCCTTGCCGGAGAACAGCTTCTTCAGCACCTCGGTAAAGGTGGTGTAGTGGCCTTTGCCGGTACCGGATCCGGTAACCGTTTCGCTCTTATCCTGCGTATAAGCACCGTCGAAGCCGCCGGAAGTATTTTCGCCGTAAGCCGTAGCACGCTCACTGGTTTTATGTGTGGTGGTCTGCTGGTTCAGCTCCAGAAGGCGGTTGGCGAAGTCCTGAGAGCTGCGGATGCTCAGCGGGGCGGTGATGGTCTTGATGGTGGATTCCGTCTGGCCGACGACCTTGCCCTCGCTCACCTGGGTCAGCTTGGAAATCATCAGGTCATAGCCGCCGACGTAACCCCAGGTGCCGTCCTGGCGCTTGTAGGTGCTGTTGATGCAGGTGTTGGCATCGCGGGTCATATAGCCGTAGGCGGTCAGCTCAGAGGTCTTGAGATAGACCTGATAGCCGCTCTCACCGGTGCTGTTGGTGCCGGTGGTTCCAATCTTCACAACGTAGGTGCCGACGATGGCATCACGCTCTTTTTTCGTGAGGCTGGCGGCCGTCTTGTTGCTGCCAGTTGCCTTCAGGTAGGCATTGATGGCCTGATCTTCCGCACTGACCCAGTACCAATAATCGTCAAAGCCACCCTGATACAGCTTGATGTTTCCGTTCTCCTTGATGGGATCATAGGCGACAGTGCCGGTCAGCTTGTAGTAGGCGCTCTTGTCGGGGCAGTTGTTGGGGTTGCCGCGGTCATACTCGTAGTGGCCGTCGCCCTCGCCGCCCTCGTCATCCCAGCTGATCTTGCTGTCCAGGCCGACCGGCTGGTTGCCCTTACCGTTGACCAGGTTTCCGGCATCGTAGTTCCACTCCAGCTTCAGATTCTTGCTCACCAGCACACAGTCGGTCTGATCGACCTTATCGTCCTTGTCCGGCAGCAGATCCAGCTTGGAGCCGGAAGCAAGATCGAGGTGGCCGATGTCGTCGCGCTGCTCTTCGTAGTGCACAGTGTTACTATGAACACGAACTTCCTGGCCGTTAGCGTCTGTATAGTAATAATAGCCGCCCCACCAAGTCGATTTCCAATAGACCTCAATTTTGGAACCATCCGGTGCCTTGCTGAAGGATTTGAATTCATCCGTCTTTTCACCGGAGTAGTAGTTCTTCTTGGTCTCTTCGTAATCAGAACCCTTGTTGGCAACGTAAGTGGAGCTCTTGGCAATCCGCTCCTGCTCCTGCAGAGCCTTGATCAGCTCATCCTTGCTCATATTTTCGGGCGAGATGGCCGTGGTGAAATACTTGATGATGTCCGTCTTCTCGGTCTTGTCCGTAACCTCCAGATTGCCGATCCAGAGTTCCTCGCCGGGCAGAAGTTTGCTCTGGATCTCCTGAATCTGCTTCCACAGCTCGTCGTATGCCTTCTCAAGATCCTTATTGTCCTTGATGATGTCGGTGACACTGGAGGAGGTGTGCACATCCTTCCGGACGGTGAGGGTCTCGCTCAGGGTGCTGTAATCCACGGTGATGGTTTCGTTACCCTTCGTGAAGGTCGCGGTCTTGCCGTCGGCGTTCAGTCGGATGCTGTCAGCGGAAACACTGTATTGGCCTGCCAGCGCGGTCTGAATCTCTTCAGGGGTCAGCGGAGCACCGGCCTGTTTGGTGAAGGTGTAGGTGGTCTTTACGCCGTTTTTGTCCTCGACCGTGCAGGTGTAGCCGTCATTGGTTTTGGTCACCTTGTCGTAGGTCTTTCCGTCCACCGTAATGGTGCGAGCCTTTTCGTCGATCGACCAGTTCTTGCCGCCGGGGATCACCAGCTTGTCGTTAAGATCCTTGGCGTCCGTCTTTGTGGATTCGGAAAGTTCATAGATCGTCCATTCCACGCGCTTGATGCCGGAGAAGTCCATGCTGCTGATATTGATGTTATAACCTGCAGCTTTCAGCTCATCTTTGTTCTTATATTCGGGGTGCTGGTTCAGCAACTCCGCCCAGGCGATCTCTTCCTTCTCCGTATCGCTGAGGGAAGCGGACGATTCCGTGATCGTGCAGGTACGGGTGATCTTGGTGATGGTGCCGTCGGGCGAGGTCACGGTGTCTTCCTTTTTGTAGATCGTGGTGCCCTTCTCCGGGTCGTTGGTGTCGACTGTCCAACCATCGAGAGAGGGAAGTTCACCGCTGTCGGGCTTGACGTAGGTGCCGTTGAGGGAACCGCTTTCGGTCCATGTATTCGAGCCGTTCACATAAGCGGTGCCGGTGATGACGTTGTCCGTAACATCCTTACGGGTCTCGGTGTCCTTGCTCGAATCGGGAGTGCCCGGCTGAGGCGCAGAAACCGTTGCCCCATTATAGCGGAGGGTGACAGTATGAACATTGCCGTCTGCATCGGTATAGCTGAGATTGAGCTGGCCTTTGCCGGTGGGATCGATCGTATTCAGCTGGTTCTTGAAATCATCGGTCTCCACATTAATGCCGGCGTTCCGGGCGGCATCCGTCAGAGCGGCCTTGATGGCTTCCAGCTTGGCAGTTTCCTCGGCACTCTTGATGCTTTCCGGACCGCCTTCGACCTGGCCGGGGGTCTTGGTGACCTCGGTGACCTCCACGGTGTAGCTCAAAGTCTTGCGCACGGCTTCCATCTGGTCAAAGTTCAGCTTTTCGCCCTTGTAGTAAACGCCGTTGTCATCGCCGGTGAAGCCCTCGCCCAGACGTTCGGCCAACTGCGCGTTGGTGAGCGGCTTGGAGTCTTCCGTTTTCTTGACTTTATAGGTATATTCCTTGCCGTCCACGTTTTCCGTATAGACATACTCGCCGGTAACGTTGTTATAGTACTCGTCCTGGAGCATTTCGCCCAGCTTCTCCGAAGAAATCTCGATGACATCCGTCTTGGTCTCGTCGGTGTTCTTGGCAGTGATGCTTGGCAGTTCGATCTCGGTGGTCAGATCCTCATTATTAACATCAACGGTGCCCTTTTCCACCTTGAGCACCAGCGTGGTCTCGGTGGTGGTCTCGACCGTATTGCCGGTGATCTTGTAGTAGGTGACGCGGGTGACGGTGTTGCCGTTCTCGTCGGTGGAGGTCTCTTCCTTTTTCAGGATATAGGTGGTTTTGCCCTCGTCGTCGGTCTTTTTCTCCACGCCGCCCTCGGGGACATCCAGCAGCTTGGCAACGTCCTCAGCGGACATTTCCTTCGTTTCGGGCTCGCTGGTCTTTTTCAGGGTCAGCTCCTTGGAGTTGCCGTCCTTGGCGGGCTCGACCTTGTCCACTTTATAATCACCCAGCTTGGCGTCCTTATCGGTTTCCCAGTTCGGGCGCACGTCCTTGCCAAGCTCGTCGTCGAGGTTGATCTCTTCGCCCTTCTTGGTGTCGGTAATGGTGGTGGAGGAATCTGCCTCACCGGTGCCGGTGGTGGTCGTAGTCTGGGTGCCGGTGGTCTCGGTGGGGGTGGTGATGGTGGTGTTGCCGTCCTCGTCCTTGCCCACCACGGGGTCGCCCTTCTTCACTTCGGCGTCGGGGTCCACGACGGTGGTGCTGGAAGAGCTGTCGGGGGTCTCTTCCTTGGTGGCCTCGCCGATCTTGCCGTCCTTGCCGGTGGCTTCGTCCTTCTTGCTGTTGTCGATCACGTCACCCTTCACATAGGTGCCGTCGGGGTTCTCAGTCTCGTCCGTCTCGCCGGATTCACCGGACTCATCAGGCTTCTCAGCAGGTTTATAGTCGATGATGATATCATCGGTATTGGTGCCGGGGCCGAACGCGGGAGCCTGATCACCTTTCTTGGCCTCATCGTTCTCCGGGGGAACAAACTCCTCCTGCTTTTTCTCTTCGCCCTCGACCTCGCCTTCTACGGTCTTACCTTCCACAGGGGCGGGCTCGGCCTGCGGGGCAGCGTTATCCTCGACAGAGTCGGGGCCTTCCACAGCATGGGCAGCCATGGGCTGTGCAGCGACACAGGCGGTCAGGGCTACGGACATGGCAGCGAGTTTCAGCTTTTTATTCGTCATGATTGATGGCTCCTTTCAAATGGTGTCAAGTCTTTTACGCATTACAACTGTCCCATAGGATGGACATATTTCAAGGCTTACTATCCTGCTTCCTTTATACCATTTTCCGGTGCGGGTTGTCAAGAAAAAATGTGTAGAAACGCATGATTTGTGAAAATATTCCAAAGTCTGAATTGGATATTTTGCACAAATCACAAGAATTTGTTGCAGAAAAAAGAGAAACTGTTGCGGACGTGAAATGATGCGGTTGCGGTACTGGTGCAGAGTGTGCGGATTGTTGCGGAAAACCACTTTTTGAGGGACGGAATTTCTGGCAAAGAACCGGCTGGAATTTCTCCTGCCGCCCTGCTGCAGACGAAAAAAGGCCCCCGGAAACCTGCGTCTCCGGGGGCCTTGCCCTCTTACCTTATATAGGGCAGTCGGCGATCACTGCTTCTGCTTCAGCCGGGCCAGGTAGCTGTCGGCGGCCACGGCGGCAGCGGTGAAGCTGTTGTTCTTCCACCAGCTGATGAGGGCGGCCACGGTGGTGATGCCGGCGGTGACCAGCTGCTCCACGGTGGTGCTCTCGATGGGCAGCACGGGCTTGCCCATTGCGCTCAGCACCTGATTGGTCAGGGCCAGCAGGAGCACAGCGGTGCGGGCCAGGGTAGCGGCGGAGATCTTGTTGCTCAGTTCCATAAATCAGTTCCTCTCTTTCATTCGTTCATGGTTCTCAAGGTCGGCGATGCGGTGGTTGGCCACCTTCATCTGCTCTTCCAGAATGGGCACGCGGCGGGCGAAATTGTTGTGCTCGCGCACCTCGCGGGTCAGTTCTTCCAGTTTGGTGTCGGTCACGGCCTGACTGCGGCTGTTGGCGATCAGCACCCCGATCAGGGTCACGGCACCGGCGATCAGGGCGGACAGGATGCTTTCCATTGGATTCACCTCCTTCTTAACCTGTCCAGCGGCTTTTGGCGGGGCGGGTGTCCACATGGACCCAGCCCACAGCCCGTCCGGCCCGGGGCGGGTACCGGCCGATGCCGCCGGTGCCGGGCAGGCAGGTCTCTGCATAGGCGGCCAGCTGCTCCACCGGGATGCCCTGCACCCGGATGTCGGCAGCGCGCCCATACAGATGCTGGCTGTAGGCGGCCCCGCCCACGGATTTGTTGTGAGCGGCGGTGCGGTAGCCGCTGGTGATGACTACGGGGCGGCCGAAGTGGTCGCGGATCTTCTGCAGCAGGGCGGCAAGGCTGCTGTCCACGAACACAGGATCCGAGCCATCTTTGCAGGCAAACTCGGCCACGGTGAAGTTTGCACTCAGCTTCCGGGTGCCGTCCCGCGTGCGGGACCAGGCTTCAAGCATCGGCTTCCACCTCCGCCAGCAGGGCTTTCACGGTGTTGCGCAGACGGGCGGGCACCTCGTCCAGCGTCTTGATACCCTTGCGGATCAGGGCTGCATAAATTTTCGCCATCAATTTTCCTCCTTTTCTTCGTACAGCTCGCACAGGGCCACCTGAAGATCGGTGACACTGCTCTCCACGGCGGTCACCTGCGTCAGCAGGTCCGCGAGGGTGGGGTAGTGGTAGCCGGTGAGCCAGATCTCTACGGTGTAGCCGCCGGTCGACGATTCTGTTGCAAAGTGCAGGGTCCCGTTTGTCTGGAAAGTCGTGTTGGATGCGAAAATTCCAGTGCCATTTCCGTAGTTATGATTGGCGGTGCCGCCTTTTGCAATGTCTACTTCCTCGCCGTACCCGCCGGTACTGCTGTTATATTTCGTCTTGACGTGCACGTAGTCCAGGCCGTCTGGCATTTTGATATCGTAGGTCTTCCACCTTTTTCCGGTTTCTTCGTAGTGGTTCCACACCAGCCGGGGCTCCGACTTTACCGCCACGGCGGCAGCGATCTTGTCATTGAGCGTTTTGGCGCTGAGGGTGCCGTCCGGGGCGATGTCCAGCGCTTCGCCCACTTTCACGCCGCCCAGCTGGTCCGCCGTAGCGGGCGGCAGGCTGTAAGGCGTGCCGAATTTGGCGTCGGCCTCCAGCCGGGTATAGTAGGCGGTCAGGTCGGCACCCAGCGTGCGCAGGGCGGCCGTCTTTTCCGCACCGGTCCACCCGGCGGCAGTGCTGGCGGTGGTGAGCGCTTTTTTCACGCCGTAGGGCAGCAGGACCGGGGTGAGCGGCGCAAAGCCGTCGGTCATGCTGTCCAGCTGCTCGGCGGAGGCAGGCACAAGGGTCAGGGTGGCGTCCTCCCGCACAGCCACGCCGTATTGCGGGTCGATGCGCACCGGGCCGGGGGTCTTTGCGTCCGGCAGGGTGCTGCTGCGCACATAGGGCGTCAGGTCGGGCGGGGGCGTAGTGTCGGTGAGCAGGGCACCGGTGTCGGGGTTCACGCTCAGAACCCGCAGCAGGGAGCCGGCTGCCGGCTGCGCAGGCCGGGGCAGGGCACCCACGTCCTGCGCACGCAGGACCACTACACCGCTTTTGCCGTTCACGCTCAGTACCTGACCGTCTGCCGGGGCCAGCTCTTCGGCGCGGGCGGCAGCAGCCTCGGCCCGGGATGCACACCCGGCCGCCGCGGTGCTGCTGGTGCTGGCCTGCCGGGCAGCAGTCTGTGCCTGTGCGGCACTGGAAGTGCAGCGTTCGGCGCTGGCCGAGGCGCTCTGGGCCGCCGTGGCGGCTGTGCTGGCACTTTCCAGCACGCGGGCCACGAACTGCTCGTACAGGGTGGGCGGCAGGTCCTCGGAGCCGCCGTCGGTGGGCAGGGTGGCATAGGTGTCGTACCGGCCGGGGCGGGTGTAGGCGGTGTAGCCGGAGCCGCTCACGGCGGCCAGCATCCACTGCCCACCGGTGCAACCGGTGAGGCGGCGGTCCACCGTCACGCAGGCATCGCCGTCCAGCGGCACCGGGGCCAGCTGGGTGCCGTCGCTGCGGCGCAGGTACAGGGCAATGGCGCAGTCGGCCCAGCTTTCGGGCAGCTGGAACTGCAGCCGGTCCACGCCTTCCGCGTTCTGTGCGCCCAGGTGCAGGCGGCTGGGCTGCGGCAGGAATTCGGTGCCGCCGCAGGCTCGATGAATGATTTGGATCTTCATGGTTTTGACCTTCCTTTCCGGTTTTTTATTTGATTGTACGCCGGGGCGCGCGGCAGCAGAAGTGTGTTCTTTTTCTCCGCAGATTTCTGGGCTTCGGCATTTTGCCGGAGGGTTGTTTTTGGGGGTAATTCGGGGGCAATTCCGGGTGCGGAAAATGCCCGGCGGCGGGCCTGATTTTGTGCAGAAAACTGCGGTATTTGGCCGCTTGTTTCCGTGCGGGAGGGCCGGAAACGGGTCGTTCCGGGGCGTCCGGGATGGATGTAAATGTTAAAAATTCATGAACAGAACGTAGACGAAAAAGAGCGAAAAATCCGGAGGAAATAACTTAAAAAACAATATTTTGCAGGAAACACTGTTAAAATTGCACAAAAAAGAATGTCAAGTATCTAACAAAGTGGAGACGCCCGATTTGACAAATCAGCTCCGGTCTGGTAAGATAATAGCGCGCAACGGAGCAACGGACGTTGCAGCGTTTAAATTTTATCTGGATGAAGTGAAATGCCGTCTGAGTGGACGGTACGGTGCAGGCAATGGGAGCCTGTGCCGGGGGACGGAGCAATGTCCCGTTGGAACGGATTCCGACGCAATACGATGCTTGGCTTCCACAGCCGGAAAAGCATCGTATTTGATTGTGGAGCCCTTGGTGCTCCGCAGTCCCGGCGGCCGGGGTGCAATGCAGCATCCGCGGCCGCACCAAAAACAAGAAGAGAGGAGTTGTCTCGTATCGCTTCCGTAAACTTGAAAAAAGCATCCTCAGGCTGCAGATCTGCAGTCTCTTCCCGCGTGCTGGCGTTTTGTGTCATGGTCGTGTGCCTTGTGGCTACCCTTGGTGTGACCGCTGCGAATCTGCGGCTGACCTACGTCACCGACTCCAATGGGGCCAAGCAGGTGATCCTCACCTCTGCCACCGACCCCGCAAAGGTCATGAGCCTCTCCGGCATCCAGTCCGAAGAGGGCGACCAGGTCTATTACACGGCGTTCAGCGGCAACCTTGCCACCCTGAACATTGAGCGCGCATTTTCGGTGAACATCCAGGCCGACGGCCAGACCTACCCGGTGAAGATGGTGTACGGCACTGTGGCCGATGCCTTGCAGCGCGCCGGCATCACCCTGGAGGGGGATGACTACACCGAGCCTGCCCTGGACCGCCTGGTGACCGCAGGCACCCCGATCGTGGTGCACCGCGTGGACTATCAGGACCGCGTGGAAACGCAGGCCATCCCCTATGATACCGAGTATGTCTATACCAGCCTGTACTTCCGCAACACCGGGCGCACCACCACTGTGCAGCACGGTGCCGAGGGCCAGCAGACCGTGACCACCCGCGACCGCTATGTGGACGGTGAGCTGGAGAACAGCATCGTGGTGGATTCCACCACCACCGTGCAGCCCACGAACCATGTCATCAAGACTTACGGCGCGGGCGCACCCGTCTCGCCCCTGACCGGCCCGGACGGCACCACCAATGCCCCTGCTTCCTACAGCAAGGTGCTCACCGGCAAGGCCACCGGTTATTATTCTAAAACCGGCAAGGGCTCTTCCGGCCTTGGCCTTGGCTACGGCACCGTGGCCGTGGACCCGGATGTGATCCCCTACGGCACCAAGCTGTACATCACTTCTACGGACGGAAAGTTCGTGTACGGCTACGCGGTGGCCACCGACACCGGCATCGCGGTGCAGAAGGGTCAGATCCTGGTGGACCTGTTCTATGAGACCTACGCCGAGAGCGTGATCAACGGTGCCATTCAGGTGAATGTGTATGTGGTGGGCTGACCGGTCCGCCGCATGACCCCCATAACAGAAAAGGACCCCGCAGAGCGGAGCATTTGTACGTTTCTCCCAAAAGAGAGAGGTGCAGAGGCTCCGCTTTTTTCATTGCATTGGTAAGATTCACGATAAATTTTGCAAAAAATTGGCGGGTGTGTATATAAGGGAGAAATATTGAAGAAAAGATTATGGGTATTTTTCCAGAAAAGGCCTTGAAAAACCGGTCGGAATTCTTTAATATAAAAGAGTAAAAAGCTACAGGTGCGCGTATGCGGATCTGTACGGGGAGGAGCAGTCTATGAAACCGACCGAAGAAAAGATTCAGGGCAATGCATCGGATCTGCCGGTGTATCTGTTCAAGCAGGGCAACAACTGCGAGGCCTATCGTTACTTCGGCGCACATCTGGAAACACGCGCAGGCGAGCCCGGCGTCGTGTTCCGCGTATGGGCACCGCACGCTGTGGCCATCAGCGTGGTAGGCGACTTCAACAGCTGGAAGCCCGGCAGCCACCCCATGCACAAGGTGGATGGGGATTCTGTGTGGGAATTGTTTATTCCTGGCATGAAGGAATTCGACGTTTACAAATACTGCGTGACTACGCGTGCAGGCGACCTTGTCTACAAGGCTGACCCCTATGCGTTCCACGCCGAGACCCGGCCGTCCAACGGCAGCAAGGTCTATGATATCTCCGGCTTTGCCTGGCACGATGAGGCCTGGCAGGCCGCCCAGAAGAAGGCCGATGTGATCAACGGCCCCATGAACATCTACGAGATGCACGTCGGCAGCTGGAAGATGAAGGAGGGCGACAAGCCCTACAACTATGCAGAACTGGCTGACCAGCTGATCCCCTACATCACCGAGATGGGTTATACCCATGTGGAGCTGCTGCCCGTGATGGAATATCCCTTCGACGGCAGCTGGGGTTATCAGGTCACCGGCTATTTTGCCCCCACCAGCCGCTACGGCACCCCCAAGGACTTCATGTCCTTTGTGGATAAGCTGCACGCAGCCGGCATCGGCGTGATCATGGACTGGGTGCCTGCCCACTTCCCCAAGGACCAGTTCGGCCTGTACAACTTTGACGGTGAGCCCTGTTATGAGGACCCCAATCCCAAGCGCGGTGAGCACAAGGAGTGGGGCACCATGGTGTTCGACTTCGGCCGCAACGAGGTGCAGAGCTTCCTGATCTCCAGCGCACTGTACTGGCTGGAGCAGTACCACATCGACGGCCTGCG
>CDZW01021597.1_pt1 | contig 15411 bp, 10 predicted proteins | sample 557511 | NCBI WGS metagenome assembly CDZW01 (sample SAMEA3182067, study PRJEB8094) | gut metagenome | biome: human; feature: gut; material: Stool; isolation source: human stools | place: Canada | collected 2013-03-05 | reverse complement strand
ATCTAATATATAGTTCCACAACTCAATAAGATTCCCTCTCCTAAAGCTCTTTTTTTGATTTTTTCTTAAAATTAGAAACGAGAAAAATTTGACCCAAGAACAGATCAGCCGATTATATTTCAGAATATACTATCAATAGCAATAAGAGCAAATAATCCTTCAAAGACAAGCGTAATTTCATTGCCGCCTGTTGTAATTCCCTATCTACTTTTTTGAGGTTGATGCATAGCATGTCAGCAATCTCTTTGTAACTTTTTCCCTCCAGTTTATGAGCTATGAATACCTGTTTGGTCAATTCCGGCATTTGTTTCAGTTGTTTGCGGCATATCTCGATGATTTCCCGCTGGAATAATTCGTTCGGATTGCAACTTTCGATCGTGCGGGTATAAAAATCCATCACTCCGCGCTCCTTCATCAGGATTTTCTCATACACGGCTTTCCCCGTATATCTATCCCGACGATATTTCAGACAGCGTTTTTTTACGACACCGAAAAGATAGGCCTCTATGCTCGTAAACTGTACAGTTTCCCGGTTCTCCCAAATTGTCATGAAACTGTCATGGACAATATCTTCTGCCGTATTTGCATCATGTACAAGGCTATATGCCACAGCATATAGTTTTCGCTGGTATAGGCGAAATAACTTGTCGAACGACTGCTGGGTCAGTATGATAGTATCCGGTTTCATTCCAAGAACAAAGATAAGAAAAAATTAAAAAGATTATAATGCAAAAAAAATATTTACCCATATAATTGACCTGCAACAGGTTAATTTAATAAAAAAAATTATTTGCAAAAAAACGCATTTTAGAGGAGGGAATCTTATTGAGTTGTGGAACTATATAAATAGATGCGATATTATGACAGAATGGAAAAAAAGGTTACAGATGCAATGTTATTCCGTTTCTTCGCAGAGCAAACGACTTTGGAAGAAACCGATATGATTTCGGCTTGGCTGAACGAAGATCCGGAAAAGAATCAGAAAGTTCTCGATAAAGCATATAATTTGTATGTATTGGGCATAATGTGTGCACCTAATCCGGAGGCGGGTATAAATAATTCACGCTCTTTCCTACGTTTCGGATGGCCGAAAGTGCTGCGTTATGCCGGAGTTGCTGCCGCCATTTTACTGCTCGGAATTGCTGTCGACCATGTGCTTTTGAGTCAACGCATGAACCGGTGGTTACAACAGCAAACGACTGTCGAGGTTCCGGCAGGGCAGCATATTCGCCTAACGTTGGGGGATGGCTCCATCGTGGAACTTAATGCGCAGAGCCGCATCGTTTATCCTGCGATTTTCCCAAAAGGGGAGCGGCGTGTCCAGTTGAGTGGAGAGGCCATATTCAATGTCGCCCATAACTCTGAATGCCCGTTCATCGTGGAAACTTTTGCCTGTGATGTAGAAGTATTGGGTACGCATTTCGATGTAATCGCCAACCAAGCGGAGAATCGTTTTTCAACAGCTCTGTTTAGCGGCCGGGTTGCCGTGACGAATAAAAAAAACGGAGAATCCGTCATTCTGCAGCCCAACGATATCGTCAATCTTCGAGATGGAGGGTTTCAAATCCAAGAACTTGAAGATAAAGACGATTATCTGTGGATGGATGGTATTATTTCAGTGTACGGAATGCCGTTTGAGCAGCTGATGAGCAAGTTGGAGCGTAGTTATAACGTGAAGATAGAGATTCGGCGCGAAACCATGCCCGTCGTAAAATACAAAAGTTTGAAAATCCGTGTTTCGGACGGTATAGACCACGCTTTGCATATGCTACAACTCGCCTCGGATTTCACCTTTGAACACGATGCTGTTACCGATGTAATCATCATTAAATAGTCCATCCAATTATTAACTTATCTCAAATTCTTTAGATGCCTATGATGTAAACCACGAACTATCAACTCTGAACATTTGCTTCCTGATATGAAAAACCGATGAGTGGGCGAACACTCACCGGCGTATAGTTCAATCAGGAATATTAACCAATTCCCAACCATTGAACCAAACTTGACAAATGTATGAATAAAAAGATTATTCAGCAAATCTGCCTGTCTTTTCTTTTAGTTCTTACGCTCGTCTGTATCCCTGTTACTGGGGTGCAGGCACAGACGCAGAAGGTTTCCATCAAGATGGAAAACGTGCGTATGAAGCAGGTAATGAATGAGATTGAAAGACAGACAAAATTTCTTTTCGGAATCAATGATGATGTAGATGTTAACAGGCTCGTTACGGTAAATGTGACGAACCAATCCTTGCAAGCAGCCCTCGACCAAATGGTCAAAGGGACGGACATCACCTATCAGATCAGTAGTTCCAACATCATTCTCTCAAAAAAACAGGCAAAGCTCCCTGTTGACATTTCCGGAACTATCCGCGATATCAATGGCTCCCCGATCGTCGGAGCGACCATTGTTATCCGGGGCACCTCAATCGGCATCAGCAGCGGTTCCGATGGCTCTTTCTCGCTTCAGATACCCCCCCCCGCTGCCTCCCGGCAATTGGAAGTCAGCTATTTGGGCTATGAGACTCTGGTGGTCGATGTGGGTAACCGTACTGCTTTCGACCTTACGCTTCAGGAGTCGTCCGCCGAGATCGAACAAGTCGTGGTCACTGCTCTTGGTATTAAACGTTCGGAAAAAGCCGTAGCCTACAACGTACAACAGGTCAAGGCCGAAGACCTCACGACCGTCAAGGACGCCAACTTCATCAACTCGCTGACGGGTAAGGTTGCAGGTGTCACGATCAACACCTCGTCGTCGGGAGTCGGCGGTGCATCGAAGGTGATTCTGCGCGGTAACAAATCCATTTCGCAGTCGTCGAACGCGCTTTACGTTATCGACGGTATCCCGATGTATAATTTCGGCGGTGGCGGCGGAACGGAGTTCGATTCGCGCGGTGCGACGGAGTCCATCGCCGACATCAATCCCGAGGATATCGAGTCGATGTCGGTGCTGACGGGCGCCGCAGCTGCGGCTCTCTACGGTTCGGAAGCCGCGAACGGAGCCGTGATGATTACGACGAAGAAGGGGCAGGCTGGAGCGCTGAAGGTTACGCTTTCGAGCAATACGGAATTCCTGAATCCTTTCGTGCTGCCCGAGTTCCAGAATCGCTACGGCACGGGCCTGAACGGCACCCGCAGCGGCTCGGGGATTTACAGCTGGGGCGAGAAGCTGCTCCAGGCGGCCCGCTACGGTTATACGCCGAACGACTATTTCGAGACGGGGCATGTCTATACCAACGCCGTTACGGTTTCGGGCGGTACGGATAAGAACCAGACCTATTTTTCGGCAGCTTCGGTCAACTCGGACGGAATCATCCCCAACAACGAGTACGACCGTTACAATTTCACGTTCCGCAACACTTCGTACTTTCTGAAAGACCGGCTCAAGCTCGATGCGAGCGCCAGCTACATCTATCAGAAAGACCAGAACATGACCAATCAGGGAGTCTATTCGAACCCGCTGGTTCCGGCCTACCTGTTCCCGCGGGGTGAGAATTTCGACCTTTACCGTCGCTTCGAGCGTTACAACGAAGGGACGAAACTCATGGAGCAATTCTGGAGTGCGGATATGGAAGGCGGTGATTTGCGCATGCAGAATCCCTACTGGATCAACTACCGCAACCTGCGCAATACGGACAAGAAGCGTTATATGCTGTCGTTCTCGGCCAGCTACGACATTCTTCCGTGGCTTAATGTTGCCGGACGTGTCCGCATTGATAATTCGAATTCGCTCTACACGCAAAAACTCTATGCCTCGTCGAACACCACGATTACGGAAGGCGGCAAAAACGGCCACTATACCGAAGCCCGTGCTTACGACACGCAGACCTACGCCGATCTGATGGTAAACATTAACAAGACTTTCGGCGAGGATTGGTCTCTGAACGCGAATATCGGCGCCTCGATCAACAATATCAAGACCGATGAGTTGTCATACCGTGGGCCGATTCAGGAGAACGGACTTCCCAACATATTCAATGTTTTCGATCTGGATGACACGAAAAAACGTGCCGAAAAGGTCGGCTGGCACGACCAGACACAGTCGATTTTCGCCTCGGTCGAAGTAGGTTGGAAACAGATGCTTTACCTCACGGTGACGGGGCGTAACGACTGGGCTTCGCAACTGGCCAATTCGCCCGAGTCGTCGTTCTTCTACCCGTCGGTGGGCCTTTCGTGGGTTCCGACGGCGACATTCAACATGCCGGATGCGATCAGCTATCTGAAGATCCGCGGTTCGATCGCCTCGGTAGGTATGCCGTTCCCGCGTCACCTGACGGTTCCGACCTACGAATACGACGCCACGAACAAGGTGTGGAAAGACAAGACGCACTATCCCATCGGCGACCTGAAACCCGAGCGCACCATCACCTACGAGGTGGGTCTGGATGCCCGTCTGTGGCAACACATCAATCTTTCGGCTTCGTGGTACCGGGCCGATACGAAAAATCAGACCTTCGACCCGTCGCTGCCGCCCTCGTCGTCCTATACGACCATCTACCTGCAAACCGGCCATGTCCGCAATACGGGTGTCGAACTCTCGCTCGGGTACGATAACCAATGGCGTGACTTTCGCTGGACGACGAACTTCACTTATTCGTGGAACAAGAACGAAATCCGCGAACTTGCGGCTAATGCCGTAAACCCCGTGACGGGCGAATCTCTGAATCTCACCAAGCTCGACATCAAGGGATTAGGCAAGGCGAAATATATTCTTAAAGAAGGCGGTACGTTGGGAGACCTTTATACGACGTCCAATCTGCGGTATAATGAAAACGGCTATGTCGAAGTGGACAATGCCGGTAACTTACAGGTTACCGATGAGGGTGAGGATATCTATTTAGGTTCGGTGTTCCCGGATGCCAATCTCGCATGGCGTAACGATTTCAGTTGGAAGGGCATCAATCTCGGCGTGCTGTTCACAGCCCGTCTGGGCGGTGTCTGCTACTCCGCGACGCAGGCCAATTTGGATCTGTACGGCGTTTCGGAGGCTTCGGCCGCTGCACGTGATGCCGGCGGCGTGCTGATTAACGGCCGTGAGATGGTTGATGCGCAGAAGTGGTACCAAGCCATCGGCTCGCAGTCCGGTCTGCCGCAATATTATCTCTATTCGGCGACGAACGTCCGTTTGCAAGAGCTTTCGCTGGGTTACACCCTGCCGACAAAATGGTTCCGCGACAAGATGCGCATGACCGTCTCGTTCGTAGGGCGTAACCTGTGGATGATCTACTGCAAGGCGCCGTTCGACCCCGAAGCCGTCGCCTCGACGGGACTGAACTATCAGGGCATCGACTATTTCATGATGCCTTCGATGCGCAGTCTCGGTTTCAATGTCAAATTCCAATTCTAAAGCGCAGAAACTATGAGAAAGATCAATATGAGCTGGCAGTCGGTGTTGCTGTCGGTCGCGCTGCTCGGATTGGCTGCCTGCACCGGTGATTTCGAGGACATCAACCGCAATCCCAATCAGGTTACGGAAGAACAGATGGATGCCCTCAATTACAAGACCGGCACGAAATTCAAGTCGCTGCAGAGTCTTGTGATTCCCGTGCAGGAGCACATGTACCAGTTCAACGAATCGCTTTCGGGCGGGCCGTTCGGCGGTTACATCGGTGCTACGGTCGATACATGGCAGACCAAGTTCGAGACCTATAATCCCTCGGCCGACTGGCGCAAATGGCCTTTCGCCAACGTCATCACCGAGACCTATACCCCCTATAAGGGCATCGTCAACGGCACGGAAGACGAAGTGGCCATCGCTTTCGCCCGCCTGTTGCGAGTGGCCATCATGCACCGTGTGACGGACTCCTACGGTCCGATTCCCTATTCGAAGCTGGAGAGCAACGAGTCGGTCTATGTGGAGTACGATTCGCAGGAGGCGGTCTATACGAAGATGTTCGAGGAGCTGGACGAGGCTATCGAGATACTGGGCCGCAACACGACGCTCCCAGCCGAAGCATGGAGCCGCTACGACGGCGTCTATTACGGCAATATCGCGCAGTGGCTCAAATATGCCAATTCGCTCAAGTTGCGCATGGCCATGCGTTTGTCGTATGTGAAGTCCGACGTCGCCCGTGCGAAGGCCGCCGCGGCTATTGCCGGGGGTGTTATCGAGGCTAATGCCGACAATGCGGCGATGCACGCCGCGGAGAACCGCACGACGCTCATCTACAACGACTGGGGAGACCACCGTGTCGGAGCCGACATCCTCTGCTACATGAACGGCTACAAAGACCCGCGTATGGAGAAGATGTTCCTTGCGAATGATGTCGGCGACTATGTGGGTATCCGTATCGGCATCGATGTGACGAGCAAGTCGCAGGCCGTGTCGAAGTATTCGAATATGATCGTTGCGAGCGATACGCCCTACCTATGGTTCAATGCCGCCGAGGCAACGTTCCTGCGTGCGGAATATGAATTGCGCTGGGGCTCGGAAGAAACGGCACGGTCACTCTACGAAGCAGCCGTAAGGCTTTCGTTCGAGGAGCGCGGTGCCAGCGGCGCCGACGCCTATCTGGCCCAGACTGACGTCAAGCCCGCGCCCTACACCGATCCTGTCGGCAACTACAGCGCGATGGCCCAGAGCGACATCGGGATTCCGTGGGTCGACGGAGCCGAGAACTTCGAACGCAACCTTGAACGCATCATCGTGCAGAAATGGATCGCCATCTTCCCGCTGGGCGTCGAGGCGTGGTCGGAGCACCGCCGCACGGGCTATCCGAAACTGCTGCCCGTGCCCACCGACAAGTCGGGCGGCACGGTGGACGTAGCGCAGGGTGCACGACGCCTGCCTTACCCCGTCGAGGAGTACCAGCAGAACAACGCCAACCTTCAGTTGGCCATCCAGACGCTCGATGGCGAGCAGCAGAACGGCAACCGCACGGGCGACGTCATGGGAACCCGTGTATGGTGGGATTGCAAATCTTATAACAACTAACAGCTATGAAACAGAACTTTATATTCACGCTGCTGGCGCTGTTTTCGATGCTGTCGCTCGTCTCGTGCAGCGACTGGACGGAAACGGAGGCACTCGACAGTACGGTCAAAAAGCCTTGGGAGCAAGATCCTGCCCTATGGGCCGAGTACACCGCGACATTGAGGGCCTACAAGCAGTCGGAGCATTTCATCGTCTATGCCCGCATGCACAATTCTCCCGAGAAAGCGACCGGAGAGCAGGACTTCATGCGCTGCCTTCCGGATTCGCTGGACATCGTGACGCTGACCAACGCCGACAACTTCTCGAAATTCGACGCCGAGGACATGTCCGTCATGCACGAGAAAGGCACGAAGGTGCTCTATCAGATCGACTATGCCGCTCGTGCGGAGGAATTCGCCGATGCGGCGGCGCTCGACGCCTACTTGGATAAGGTCGTCGTTGCCGTTGCTGCCAATGGCATGGACGGCTACTCGTTCACGACCGACCCGTTGGCTGCGGATGCCACGGCTCGCATTATTGATAGGCTTGCCACGGCCAGAACTGACGGTCAGCTCCTCGTTTTCGAGGGTAATCCCCTGTCGCTCGCTGCCACCGACCGTGCAAAGATGGATTACGTCATCCTCGATACGGAGAAACTCGAAAATGTTTTGGATGTGAGACTCCATGCCCTGCACGCTGTTAACTATGCCGGCATCGAGGCCAATCGGCTGCTGCTGACCGCCGAAATCAATGCGGCGCTGTTCGATGAAGACCGCACCGAGCACGCCGCTGTCGACGAAATGTCGCGCCGCGTCGTCGAACTCGGGCCTTATGCGGGGCTTGCGGCTTACAATATTGCCGAAGATTACTACCATTCCGAGATGAACTACCAAACCATCCGGCAGGCGATACAAACGTTGAACCCCTCTAAATAAAGACAGTCATGAACATGAAAAAGATACTAATGGCGGTTCTCGTTTCGCTTGTGGCTTTCACGGCCTGCGAGAACTACGGCGATGACAATCACAAGTTCGACAATGTCGTATACCTCGACGTCGCTTCGACGAGCGACGCACAGCTCACGACCTTCAGCAACACCCGGGCTACCTACGATTGCGCGTTGCAGGCGGTACTGACATATCCGGCAGGACAGGATGTGGCGGTGACGCTCACGGTCGACCCGTCGCTCGTCGGGACGTACAATGCCCGTTACGGTACGGAGTGGACGATGCTCGATTCAAAATATTATTCTTTGCTGTCCGAAACTGTGACCATTCCGGCAGGGAAGACGACCTCCGATGCTGTCACGCTGCGCCTCCGTGAACTCACCGGAGAAGGAGATGAGCAGACCGGAGCTTTGCCAATCGACGAAACCTATCTGGTTCCAGTACGCATCGGTAGCGCATCGATCGATGTGTTGCACGGCTCCGACGTGGCTTACTACGTCGTCAAACGCTCCTCGGCCATCACCGTCGCGGCACAACTTACGGACAACTGGATCGAGTTCCCGACCCTCGATAAGTATTCCGAAAGCAGCAAGGATTGGAACGGCCTGCGGGCTGTGACCTACGAGGCCCTGATTTACATCGACGAATTCGTGAAAACCAATACTGAAGGCAATCCCGTCAACATCTCGTCCGTCATGGGCGTTGAGCAGTACCTGCTGCTGCGTATCGGCGATACGAATTTCGAGCGCGAACAGTTGCAGTTCGACGGTTCGGGCAGTGGCTCGGGCTTCGGCAAGATTCCCGGACGCGACGCGATGAAGCATCTCGAAACGGGGCGCTGGTACCATGTGGCCTGCACCTACGACCAGAATACCCGCACGGCCCGCATCTACGTCGACGGGCAGATTCAGAGCGAAGTCACGGGCGTGGGCATCACGACGCAGAACGATAAGAACTGCATCAACTTGGCCATGCGGGCGCTCTACGACCTGTGGAACACCGCTCCCGAGGGCGACAAGGCCCAGTACGAAGAACTGGGGTACGATGGCCTGAGCGAGGCCTATCAGTTCTTCATCGGCCGCTCCTACGACGACTATCGGCCTCTGAACGGCAAGATCGCCGAGGCGCGTGTATGGTCTGTGGCCCGCACGCCGGAACAGATTTGGGAAAATATGTATGAAATCGAAAACCCGGAGAACGATCCGACGCTTTTGGGGTATTGGAAATGCAACGATGCCTCGGGAAATACGGTCAAGGACTATTCGATGTACGGCAACGACGGCGTCGCCAAGTACGACATCATTTGGCCGCAGGGCATCGAGATCCCGAAACTTAACGAAAACAACGAGTAACTATGAAGACGATTTTTGATTTGCAAACAGGGGTGGTAACGCTTCTCTGCACGGCGGCACTCGCGGGCCTTACGGCCTGCGAGGCCGATCCCGTGATGCAGGAAAGCGGGAAGTTGCCCGACAAAGGTTCCATCGAAGAGGTTCATGTGATGTTGTGCAGCAGCAATTCCGTGGAAAATAGGGTCGATGTGCTGCTGACCGAAGGAGGGGTTATGACGAAGAACTTCTACTTGAGGCAGACACAGCCGGCGGCAGCGGGATATTCGCTCGACGCATGGTGCGATGCATCTTTGCTCAATGACTACGATGCCGGAGATGAAATCGAACGAACGCTGCTGCCGGAGGCGAATTACGAGTTCCCCGACGGCAAGACGCTCGACCTCTCGGCCGCAACGCAGCGTTCGGAATTGAAACGTATCAAGTTCTCGGCAAGCGGACTTGCCGCCGGGGAATATGTACTACCGCTTACGGTCGCTGCACAGGACGCACCGGACGCGGACAAGACGCTTTACTACAACGTTTCGGTTCGCCAACCCTACACCGACGAATACACCCTGCACGACGGCCACGACCTGTTCTTCGTGTTTTATATCAATACGAACGATTTCCAGCCGTTGCTGGTCTTGGATTACATTATGCAGAAGAAACTGGCGCGCGGCTCGACCGTAGCATGGCACGAGGCCGTAGGCAACATCGTCAACCTGCGCACCGTCCAGGTCGGCTACGATGCTGCAACCAGCCGAGCCCTGCTCAACCTTGGATCCGACATGACCTATGTGCTCAGCCAATCGACGAAATATATCCGTCCTTTGCAGGAACACGGACGCAAGGTATGTATCAGCATCGAAGGCGGAGGCACGGGGCTCGGGTTCTGCAACCTCACCGATACCCAAATCGAAGACTTCGCCGCGCAGGTCAAGACCGTTATCGAACAATACGGACTCGACGGTGTAAACCTCTGGGATCGAAATTCCGGCTACGGCAAGGAGGGCATGCCGGCTGTGAATACGACCTCCTATCCCAAACTCATCAAGGCGCTGCGCGAAGCCCTCGGCTCGGAAAAATTGCTGACGCTGACCGTTTACGAGGAGCCGACCGCTACTTTCTGGAATACGGAAGCGACGGGCGGCATCGCCGTCGGAGACTATATCGACTATGCATGGTCGGGCTACAACAGCGAGAGCGAAGCCCCGCAGCTGCTCGACCCGTGGCATCCCGAACAGGAATATGTTTCGGCCTATACGCAAAAGCCGATTGCCAACCTGCCCAAGGAGCGGTACGGTTGCGTCAACTTTCCCATCTATCCTGCTGCCCGAACGGAAGAAGAGGCTATGATGCAGGAGCCGGGCTTTCTTATAGACTGGATTTTGGCCGATTATAGACCGAACAATATCATTGTCTTCGATGATTTGCGCGCCCATTTGCAGGACAATTATGAAACAGCATGGGACGGTACATTTGCAATGCATTGTACGTTTATGGACCCTGAAAACAACCTCATTTTGGGAAGCAGAAAAGGATATAATTACCTGTTCGATAAAAACAGGCTCTCTAATATATCCGAGGGCATATACAATTACGGCAAATGGCTGAAAGACTGGAATTGATAAAAACGGTCGACAAAATACACCTGTGTTCTTCCATTTTATCCTCTCACAGCTCTTTAACCGGAGCAAACAAACAATTAAAATTCAAATCAAAATGAAACAAAACTTCAAATTATTCGCAGCATTGGCAGCCAGTGCAGCGATGATGTTCTCCTGCCAGCAGGCAGAGGACCCGACGATGGACAAGGCTCAAGAGCCTATCGTCAAAACACGTGCTTACGGAGACAAAACTCCGAAGGTCACCATTTATGTCGAAACCAACGACGTGAACCCGCTCAATGCCGGCGACTATATGCTCTCCGACGGTACAGCCTACGCCGATATCGTGGAGTTCTTCGCCGCCAATCTCAACAAGGAGACGGTCAACGGCGTGGTGCGTCCGACCCTCTATCTGAACGACAAGATGACCAACCTGCTCGAAAACGGCGGTGCCGCCACCTATGTAGCCGGCCTGCAAGCCAAAGGCATCAAAGTCGTGCTCACCATCCTGCCCAACTGGCAGAATATCGACTTCACGAGTCTCAATGACACGCAGGCCGACCAGCTTGCAACGATTCTCGCCTATGCCGTAAATAAGTACGGACTCGACGGTATCGGATTCGACAACGAGTACGGCGGCACGGTGACCTCCGTTTCCGGTTCGTATGGCAACCTGATCACCAAACTGCGCGCCAAGCTGCCCGCCGGCAAGTTGATTACCCTCTTCCAGTACAATACCGGCGGTTCCAGCCAAATCAACGCAACGGCAGGTGCCAAACTCGACTATGTCTATTCCGATTTTGCGTATTACAACACCAGCATCAGTGTTGCCGGCGTAACCAAGGAGCACTATGCCCCGATGTCGATCAATCTGGGTAATTACTATTCCGCCTATCAGATTAGTCAGTATGGCAATTATGCCTATGATTTGACCGAGGCCGGTTACGGAGCGATCATGCATTTCAACCTGCGCCGGACATCTGAACGGAACCAGCTGTCACTGTTCAATTCCATTGCCGATGGAGCTTGGGAGGAAACCGTTACTTGCGAGAATGGTAACCGCCCGCAGGACTGGACGTTCGTCAGCAGCGGTTATACCATCACCTACGACGAGGCTACGGCCGAATAACTCCTCTGAGATGTATTTTGTTGACCTGTTTAGAATCGGTTGAGCATCTGTAAGCGCCCCGATTTTGACCCGCACATCTTTTGAGGTGTGCGGGTGTTTTTAACTTTCGGATAAAAAAGCCGTTCGAAGAATATTCGAACGGCAATAAGAAAATATCCGGATGTAAATGTTGACCGATTCAGAATGTGAGCATCTGTAAGTCTTTTGGTATTGAAAAATTCACTTCTAATGGATCGCAACCGGTATTTCCTTTATAAAACGCATAATTTATAAATTTATTGTGGCAAAATCATACTTTTCTGTTAAACCATAAATGAAATAGCATAAAATAAAAGCACGGACTTAACCTATTGACACCTGAGGAATGCTACAACCCGATGAACAGATAGGAGAAGCCCGTGCTGTTTTTTGCACGATTTCCCCTATCATCCCGTCCATCTTGTCTTTGTAGCATTTTCAGGTGTCGATGACAGGATTCGACAGCTATTCGCCGTTTGGCAAAGATAAGAAAATTATCCTACAGATACAATATATGCAATTTAATTCATTGTAATAAACGACAAATATAGATGGACAAATTGTTGCATACATCTTTGTTCAGAGCCATCTTAAAATCATTGAATCGAAAAGTTGTTTCTGAAAAAAGGCTGCAAACTTACTTTTTGAAATTTGCCCGCCTCATTACAGCACTTTGCGATGACACAGATTGTCTGTCGGCATTACATACGTTAAATTATACGCAAATCCAGTTTCGATTTCTGCTTTCTCGAATTCATGAACCGTCCGTTTCGCTTCCGCCATATATACACCGGGTTGTCGACATGACTCTCGAATTTATCTGCTTGGAAAAAGAGTTGTTATATCATCGTATTGAACACCCGCGATCTTTCATATCTGAACCTGCATTTACTTCACCGCTCCATTGGTCCAAACACTATCCTGCGATCAGCGTTTCGGAAATCCTTTGCGGACTCGATCGGATGACTCCACCTCCTTTCGTGCTGGCAGATGGTTCGACAGCTCCATTCAATTTGGTTGTTCGGGTCTTCGAGAATACATTGCATGTTAAACTCGGCGATCCGACTGATGTCAAACGCCGTGTTCTGGAACGCAAGAAAGATCGCACAAAATTTACCGATGCACTGCTTTATTCCTTGAATAAGGAAGATGAATGATTTTTTTCGATTTTTTATATCCGGGCGGATATCCGGACATGTAATTGGGTATCCTGAAAATTCCTATTTTTGCAAAGCAAACCAACCAATTCTGTGTAAGTCGAATTATGGAAAACTTGGACAAAAGCCAATTTATCGTCCTGCTCGAAACATCTCTCAACCGACGATTACTGTCCCCTGAGCAGAAGACTCTCGACGCTGCCTATGAAGATTACATCGACCTGCTGCACGGTCTTACTGTTCAATCCTGTAAATCGTCCCTCGACCTGCTGCACGAACTTGCCCGCCTCCAATCCTGCCTGATGCGGTTGCAGGAGCGAATTGTCGAAAAGGAATCTCCGCAAGTGTTGTTGCTCAAATCGGCGCTTCTATTGACGAATTTCGAGATCCGTTTAGTCTTTACCCGGGTTCGTTATCCGTCCATCGCCGCCCCGGTGTCGGTCGAAGTCCCCAAGTCGCCGCTGTTCCTCTCCGAGCAATTCACACCTACGGATATCATGGAGCTTGCTACGGCCCTGCAACTCTCCGGAGCCATACGCCGCATCGACGGCACACGGATCGATCTGGCGACACTTGTCGATGTGCTTTCCGGAACTTTCAACGTCCGTATCAACAACCCGGAGCAGTGCCGCCATACGCTCATCAACCGAAAGTTGCGTCTGACGCATTTTCTCGACATCCTGCGCAACAATCTGATTGCCTACAGCCAGCGATAGGCAGTCTGTTTTTATTCAGCATCACGCTCCGGGGATTCATCTCTCGGAGCGTTCTTTATGCGGTGCGGACAGTGACGGACTGGAGCGGACATGGGTACCTGTTTTTCTGCCGGAGATGTATCTTCGGGACTTTTAATATTCTCTGCCATGCAACAGGAAGATGATTTGAAAGCCCTTGAAAATATCGTGCAGTTCGCCCGCGGGCTGGGCGTGTTTTTTTTGGTGCTGCACGTGTATTGGTATTGCTACGAATGGCTCTCGTCATGCGGCCTGACCTACGGTTATGCCGACCGTCTCCTGCTCGATATCCAGCGGACAACTCTTCTTTTCTCCTCTCCCGTCATTACGAAACTCTGCGCCTTTCTGTTCCTCGCGCTTGGCTGCTACGGCACGAAGAGCGTCCGCAACGGCAGGGTCGACAGGCGGCATATCGTCGCTGCCGCCTGCCTCGGCTTCCCGCTGTTCTTTCTGAACGGCTTTCTGCTGTCGCTGCCCGCTGGGATCGGCTTCCAGGGCTGGAGCTACACGCTGACCCTTGGTGCGGGCTACCTCAGCCTGCTGGCCGCCGGCGTGTGGCTGCGGCGATTGATGAAACAGCCGCTTATGGACGATCCTTTCAATGACAATAACGAAAGTTTTCTTCAGGAGGAACGTTGTATTGACAACGATTGCTCGGTGAACTTACCTACGCGTTACCGCTATAAAGGACAATGGCGGAACGGGTGGATATCGGTTGTAAACGTCTACCGTTCAACGGCCGTTATCGGATTGCCCGGCTCCGGGAAAAGCTACGCAGTACTGAACAACTATATCAAACAGCATATCGAGAAGGGATTCTCGATGCTCATCTATGATTATAAGTTCGACGATTTGACGCGCATCGCCTATAACCACTTGCTCCGGCATCTGGACAAATACACCGTCAAACCGAGATTCTGCATCATCAACTTCGACGATCCCCGCCGCTCGAACCGCTGCAATCCCATCGACGCCCGCTTCATGGACGATATCTCGGATGCCTACGAAAGCGCCTACGTCACGCTTTTGAACCTCAATAAGACGTGGGTGGACAAGCAGGGTGACTTCTTCACCGATTCGGCCGTCATTCTGCTGGCGGCGATCATCTGGTACCTGAAAATCTATGACAACGGACATTATTGTACCTTCCCGCACGCCATCGAGTTTCTGTGCCAACCTCTCGAAAAGATTTTCCCGATTCTTTCATCTTATCCCGAACTGGAAAACTACCTCTCACCCTTTATGGATGCGTGGAAAAGCAATGCGCAGGATCAGTTGCAGGGACAGGTGGCATCGGTGAAAATCCCGCTCTCGCGTATGATCTCTCCGCAGCTCTATTGGGTGCTTACGGGCAATGACTTTACACTCGACATCAATAACCCTGAGGAGCCGAAAATCCTCTGCATGGGCAACAACCCCGACCGGCAGAGCATCTACGGCGCGGCGCTGGGACTCTATAATTCGCGCCTTATCCGGCTTATCAATAAAAAGGGGAAATTAAGTGATCTTCCCCTTTTCACAGACCGCATCAGCGCTGCGCTTTCATATAATGCTGTTCCAGCAGTTTATAAAGCGA
>CDZW01011182.1_pt1 | contig 15775 bp, 20 predicted proteins | sample 557511 | NCBI WGS metagenome assembly CDZW01 (sample SAMEA3182067, study PRJEB8094) | gut metagenome | biome: human; feature: gut; material: Stool; isolation source: human stools | place: Canada | collected 2013-03-05 | reverse complement strand
AATACTATGAAACATTGATATTTGCAAGGAAAATTCCCTTATAATTTAATATAATTTATGTATAATCCGTATATCAGGCATGTCATTCGTATGTATATATATCGCACTTTCTGTTTATAATTCCATTTTTAAAGACAAGAACATGCTCCTTATATGTCATAGAATCCTTAGAATACATAAAAGGTTCTTCTCTATACAGAAGGCACTCAAAACCTTCGTTTACAAATGCATTCATCGCTGATTCTGCCATCCGGTGCACTCTGTTACGCACAGCTTCCTCTTCTCTTCCAAACACCCTGCTGCCGTAACATGACGCAGCATTTCTCATGTCACTTATAATGCGGTTAATGAACCTGCCATGAGACTTCATATGAAACATTGCAGAAATCATATTGCTTTTTAACGATGTCGGTTTCTTCTGATATGTTTTCAGCATTCCTGACATAACTGAATCACCTGTGCTGTCTGCAATCTCTATAAGGTATGCTACAGCTTCAGAATATACGCAGTCCGGATATGGCACATAATATGGTTCAGGAACAGATCGGTATTTCTTGACAGGCGGAAAATCAGCAAGCTTTGCAAATATAAGCTCCTGCTTTGTACATGCACCGTCTCCAAGATATCTGTATTTGTCCCTTATATCTGCAAACTGATACTCGAGCTGTCTTAAGTACTCATATCCTTTAACCCAGAAATGTCCCATGCAGCCGTAATTAAAATAGACGGTTTTCAGACGAAGCCTTGTAAATCTTATTGTAAATGCATTCTCTCCGCCCTGATTAACTATGAGCATATATCCGCCATCAAGTCTCTCTATGCTTGCAAGCTGCTCACCTTCAAGCTCCTTATATTCTCCGGTTATAACTGATTTTTCAAATGCAAAATAGCTCTCGACCGCATCATTCATAAGATATGGTGCATGAATATCTTTCTCGCCTTCAATATTAACCGGCTCAAATACATTCAGCTCAAATACCTGCGCGAGCTTGTGGAATTCATCAGGCATATCTTCCGTAAGCCCGTCAAGCCATCCTGAGGAATCGTTGTATTGTTCAATATCTGTATTCATCGTCATTCTCTATCTTCTCATATCTTTTATTAAATTAAACCATACCTGTCAAGTTCATTACGGATCCATGTCATAATCACATCAACCAGATATTCCTGCTGTGCTTCGTTAAGCTCCCTCCCCAGCTGAATCTTATGCCATTTGCATATGCAGCCCCGGCAGCATGTTGCCGTTGCATGCTGTGCGACAAATACAGGATGCCCCTTCATGGGTGTCTGCTTCCGGTTTATGGCTTGCACACACCGCAGGCCTCATACCCCATCTCTATAACCTGCTCTCTTGTTCCTGTAAATGTCTGCTTATTCTTATCAGACATCTTTGAGACACTTGAGCAGTCCGGTGAGTGGAACTTCATATTTTTTGTATTGAGTATATACTCATGCTGTTCTTTGTTAGCGGCTTTTGTCTGTGTGCCCGCCGCCTGTCCGTTATCTGCAACATGGCTGTCACCTGTCGCATAATCAATATATATCACCGGCTGGACGTTGTACGCATATATGTTAAAGCATATTCCCTGACCGTTATCTTCAACCGACCACGCCTCCATCTGCACGCCTGATGCAACCAGATTGCTGCCATAAAACACCGGTGTCACTCTGTAAAGTACATGATATCCGGTCGATTTTACAAATGCAGCAACCTTATTTTCAAACGGAAGCATGCCTGTTATATTAAGATATCTTGTTCCTGTTATCAGATTCTTTTCATTGGCATTCTCGCCTGCAAGCTCATATGCAATCAAATGGCACCTGTTGTAAAGATAGTTGCCGTCAATCAGCTCATGATAGTTGACAGTGTGCCATCCTGTAGGCTTTACATTGCCTATCGGTCCACGTTTTTGTGCAGGCATAATCTCCTGACATACATTAGCATAAGCAGTCTGACATCTTCCCAGTGGATCAAGTTCACTATATGTCTCAAATACATTTGTATTTTTCTCAGCGTCAGTAAATTCCGGTATATTACCATTAAGTTCTACATAAGGTCTGCCTGTATATACCGGTATGCCATACAGCGTATCTCCCGCCGCCTGCTGTTGTGCATCACCTATGTCCGTCTGTGATGCCTCTGCCGCACCTGAATATGACGCATTATCAATCTCCGTCTTCTGTTGTGCATTGGAGCATCCTGCCAGAAGCGCACAAAGCAGCGCAAGAACTAACAGATGTTTAAAATATCCGCCTAAATTATGATATCTCATCTTATCCTACACCTCATCACCTGTCATTCATCTCACTAAGCAGCCTGTCTATATGGCTTATTGTATGTGATTCGTTGTGTGCCTCCGCAACCTTGCGTATTGAATGAAGCATAACCACAAGCTCTTCCTTTTTAGCTCTTTCTTCCATTGATTCATTTTTCTTATTATCCATATTAACCTCCACTTCTGCAGGCACAAAGTGCCGGAGGAATCGCGAGCCAAATGTCAGATTTGGCTCTGCGATAAATACTATTTGTGGCGCCTGCTGCACAAATAGCTGTCAGTGCCATCACTCCGGCTCCCTGTATTTTGAATCGCTCTTTATTAGCATATATCTTTTTTGAAATAATTTCAATGGACTTACTTTTTACCAGGTCAGCCCCAATAAAAAAATAAGGCAGCCGCTCGGACTGTCTTGTTCTGGACTGTTTTATGTACGAATGTAGTTGATTTTTGGATAATATACTTAAGACATCAAAAGGAAGTGTCACAAACTCCACCACGGACAAACAATTTTTCATTTTTTATATTTAATTCACCTAATTTCTAGTTACCTGTTACAAATAAATATAATTACATCTCGTTATATTAAAAAAACAGCACTATCCCCCACATCAATATTAATATCATTAGTATTGGTGGTAACATGATGGATGTCCAAAAGAAAAGACCGCCACCTTGCCTATGATGTCTTACTACATTGTAAACAATATCCAGCACCAGCCATACAATGGTATACAATGAAAATCCTAATACAAAGTTGCGATTTGTAACAAACTTACTTGTTAATGCAAAATACACTGAAATAACAGTATATGTAATGCATATACCAAATACACTATTAATTAATATTGCTCCAAACTTTGAATACATTTTTTATTTTCCCCTATAATTTCAGATCTTAAATCATTGATTTGTGGCTTCTATTCAAACTTGATTAATCGCTTCCTGACGCTCTGCGTACTATTGCCGTGCTTCCCGCTGTTTTTCCGTTTTTGGAGCACCAAAATACTACCAGGCTTTAGGCTGATGATATTAAATACGTCCTTCTTTTTTTAACTGCTCAATTTCCTTTTCTGTCAGTGGAAATGGTCTCAACTTCTCCTCAGCCATAATTCGTTCCCGTTCTTTTAACCCTTCATCTTTTTCTTTATCTGTCATATTCGCCCATTTTTCAAAGATATCATTCATTCCATTTCTCTGACCCTGTGTCAATTCTCTTTTGCTCATATATTATATATTTCCTTTTCACAAAACTTTGCAATATACAATACCTCATATCCTACACATTTTCAACATCTGATATTGGCTATTAATACCAAAATACTATTATCTCTGTTGGTGGATTATCTAATGTTGCCAATTGTTCTAATTCATATATTGCATGTGAATAACCGTAGCCTACACTCTTATGCTCTATAACCTCGCCGTTTAAAGTATTAATCTTTATGAAGCCTTTTTCAGGATTACCCTCAATATAATAATCAGCTGAAATATCATTCTCTGTTTTTCTTATGTTTTTTAATGTTACCATATTATTTCCTTGCCTCTTTCGGATAATTATATTTCGCAGATGCTGATTCGTATACTTTGCAAGTTCTATGTTCTTCTTTCCCCTGATTGTTTGATTTTCCCACATACCATGTAATATATCACTGTTGACGAACTTGAAAAATTGTACTATTGATTTGTATGTTACGTGTCTGTTACCGCACACATATTAATTCACTTTTTACAAACGCCCATAAAACAAGACTGCACGCTCCATCCGCCATTCAAGCGGCTTCCAGCGTACAGCCTTGTGTTTTTAACTCTTATAAGATTGTCTGAAAATTAAACTCTTGAGAGGTACTCGCCAGTTCTTGTGTCGATCTTGATTGTATCGCCCTGGTTAACGAAGAGAGGTACCATAACTGTTGCACCTGTCTCAACTACAGCCGGCTTTGTTGCACCTGTTGCTGTATCACCCTTAACACCCGGCTCTGACTCTGTTATAACAAGCTCTACGAACAGAGGTGGCTCGATTGCAAATACTTCACCTGCGTGTGATACGAGCTTAACCATCTCGTTCTCTTTAACGAACTTAAGTGAATCGCCTACGTTGTCCTTAGAAAGAGCAATCTGATCATATGTCTCAACATCCATGAAGTTGTAAAGGTCTCCATCAGCGTAAAGGTACTGGTAATCCTTTCTCTCGATATGAGCCTGTGGGAACTTCTCTGTTGGTCTGAATGACTTCTCGATAACACCACCACTCTTGATGTTCTTTAACTTTGTTCTTACGAAAGGTGAACCCTTACCAGGCTTAACATGCTGGAATTCGATTACCTGCCAGATATTGTTCTCATACTCAATTGTAATGCCGTTCTTAAAATCGCCTGCAACTACCATAAAAACTAATTCCTCCATTCATATTGCGCGAATTGTCTCTTGAATATTCTCTCTGAATAATTTCAAAAAGTACACATCTTTTAATATTTTAATATAAAGATACAAATTTATCAACTATTTTTTTACATAGCGGCATTAATATTATGCTAATCCGTAATATAGTAAAAATTATCATTAGGCATTGCCCCGCCTATTGATGCCGGATTCTGTGAATTAAGCACACTGAGATAGCCTGTTATCTTTGTTTTCATCTCTTTGCCCGTGATAAATGTAATATTGCAGTAAGGTATTGCTTTTTTGGCTATCGCTGCCTTGAAGATTCCCTCATCTTCCATAATCTGTGCGGCACCGTCGATATTGGAGTTTACATAATCAGTTGACTTCCTGTATTCCTCCATGAACTTTGCAACTGCCTGCGGATTATTTTTTGCAAATTCAGCATTAACGGCAACAACACCCGTGACTACCGTACTGTCCTTACCGGCAAGCTTCTCCCACTCTTCTGTTACATCAAGGGCTATTCTTACATTGGTATTCGTGTTCTGTGTTACAACCGTTGTCACGTATGGCTGTGGAAGCATCGCTATAACCTCGTTGTCCCCTGATGCCATAATTGCTGCGACCTCCGAAGGCTCTGACTTGAACTCAATAGTTACATCCACGTCAGGGTCAATGTCTGCTGACTTAAGAAGATATCTCAATGTATATTCCGGAGTTGTTCCCTTGCCGGTTGCATATATCTTCCTGCCCTTAAGATCCCATATATTCTGGACGCTGCTGCCTGTATCAAGAATATAGAGGACACCGAGGGTATTTATACCCATTACCTGAATCTTGCCGTTAGTCTTATTGGCAAGAGTTGCTGCAGCGTTACAAGGAAGTGCTGCAATCTGCACATCGCCTTTAATGAGGTCTGCAGTGAACTCATCCGCCGTCCCTGCTATTCTGAATGTGTAATTATTCTCTGCCTTTCCCTCTTTGGCATTCTTCATAATCTGTGCCATTCCTATTGCTGTAGGTCCCTTAAGTGCAGCAACGGTTATATCCTGCTTTGTATAAGCTTCTGTCTGCTGTACTGCATCCGGCTGTCCCTGCTGCTCTGAGCTCTCATTACTCTGAGCGTTTTTCTGTCCGCATCCTGACATGACCGACATACACATTATTGCAGCCATGGCTGTGCATAATAACTTTCTAAATGTTTTTTTCATAATTGTCTCCATTCCCTTATGCTGGTATTTACGCATTTTGAAGTCTGGGCGCATCGTATTCCGTGCCATATGTGCTATATGCCCGCGTAAACATAAAATCAGGGCGTTTATATTAATATGCGCCTTGCGACCGCTTTTTAATATAAACGCCCTTTAACATAATGTCAACCTTATGTGCATGTCATTCTTTATCCGTATGGCATCCCTTTATAACTGTAACAACCAGATATTCAACAATCGAATATATAAGTGCCAGAAGTGCAACAGCAATATTAACTCCGACAACCTGTGCGTCTTCACATCCTGTAAGTGCAATAACCATAACTATTGCGCACAGTGTTACGAGCGCACCGGACGGGACTGACACTTTTGCAAGGACTTCAAGCACATCATGGAATGTCTTTGCTCGTGACAGAAGTACTGCTGCTGCATTTATCAGTGCCAGGATTATAACTGATGCAGCATCCGTGAATACCGAGAGAACCGTTCCCCCACTATCCTGATTAACTGCAAACATAAGCACACATGCGAGTATTGCAAGCACCGCACCGATTATTATATTAATAGTTGCACCCTTCTTAGCTTTCTGATTCTCTTTCATAAGACTCATGATATTTTCCTCCGCTTTAGGCGAATAAGCTGTATCCGAAAGCCTCTCTCCGGATATCAGTTCATTCATGCTTATTGCGAGAGAATCACACAATGTCTCAAGATATGTAATATCAGGCATGCTCTTGCCTGCTCGTGTCAACCCTAGACCAAAAAAAATTGATTTTTTTGTACCCTCAAATATCACTTTCCATTATACCTGCTATCGCTGTATATTGAAAGCAATACTCATACCTGCTGAAGAAAGGAGTGCCATATTTTCTCGGCACTCCAAGCTCCATAAGCATCCATCTTACTTGAAAAATGGATCATCTGTATTCCATACAATCTCTATATTGTCCTCTCCATTGATAATCACTTTTTTGATTACCTTCTGGATTTTATCTCTGTCAAAAGATTCCATATTGATGATACTATCTAACTGTGTCTCAAACTTACTAGAAGAATTATCTTCTGGCGGTATTTCTGTTTTAAGCTGCTCGATTTCCTGATGCAATTCATCAATCTGCTCCATCATTGCCTTTGAACGCTTGACATACTCTTCTCTTGTGAGCTTGTCATCCTTATAATCAGAATACAACATCATCTTTTTACTGCTGAGGCTTTTCACCTTCTTTTCAAGTGTTGCAATCTTTTCTTCCGGAGATACTTCTTTCGATTTACCAGCTTTCTTTATTCCTTTCTCTTCCAGATAAGCTGTTGCATACATATTTACAGTTTTCATGATTGTATCTTCAACCTTGGCAATTTCCACCCTGTTGCTTTTGCATGGAGAATTTTTCTCAATTCTGGACGATGAGCAAAGAAGAATGTCACCTTTTACCCTTTTGCTGGGTGCCAAGGCTCTGCCACATACCCCACAATAATAAAACGGATTATAGTTTCTCTTACCACGCTTTGGACGAATATATTTTTTTGAATTAGCATGTGCCATATCAAATAATTTCTGAGTAATAATAGGTTCATGACAATTCTCTATCACAATCCATTCGTCTTTAGGCACATAGGTTGAAGTGTTATTGCTGCCTACCCTCTTCTTTGTTTTATTCCATATCAGTTTTCCAAGATAAACTTCATCGTTTAATATATCGCGGATAGAAGAAGTGCTCCACAAGCTTTTCACTTCAACTGCATGAAAAAAGTTTTTGCTTCCTTTTCTCTTTTTATAGGCGGATGGTGTATCAATACCCTGAGCATTTAGGTAATTTGCTACTTCCGTTTTACTTTTGCCCTGTGCGGTCAGTTCAAATATCAGCTTAACCACTTCTGCTGCTTCCAGATCTACAATAATCTTATGCTTATCATTTGGATCTTTGACATATCCATACCTTAACTGACCACTGATGTTCTCCCCATTCAGTATCCTTGTGTGCTTTGCAGAACATATTTTATTAGACAAGTCCCTGCTATAAAGCATATAGATTAAATTCTTAAACGCAACATTCATACCGCCCGTGGAACCATCATAGTTATCGCTGTCATAATTGTCATTAACTGCAATAACCCGTACCTGATAAAGTGGAAGTATCTGCTCCAGAAGACTTCCAACTTCAATATAATCCCTTCCGAGTCTGGATAAATCCTTTACAACAATGCATGATATTTTATCAGCCCGGATATCCTCCATAAGCTTCATATAGCCCGGTCTTTCAAATTTTGTTCCGGTAAATCCATCATCACAGTATTCCTGTACCTTCGTATCCTTAAGCTCCGAATGATTTTCAATATATGCTTTTAACAATTCCCTCTGGCTGGATACACTGTTACTCTCCTCTTTCCGATTTAATGATACATCCTCATCTTCCATAGAAAGGCGAATATACATAGCAGTTATCTGATTCTCATATGCAGCCACATAATCCCTGCACCTTGCAAATTCATCTTGAAAGTTATAGATAATTTCAATCCGGTCTGCGCTGTAAATAAGGACTCGCTTTATCATGACAATCGCCGCATTGCGTTCTAACGACTGGATATTCCTGTATTTCTTAAAGTCATTGATCCATTCGTGCATACTGCTTTTATTATCCAGTATCAGCTTTACTTCCCTTTCATAAGAGCATATTGCGTCCTCCGCTTCTGCAATTCTCCGGTCATACTCTGCCTTTAACTGTACATATTCCTTTTTGGAAATGATTTCATCTTTCAGATCCTCTTACAGATTCAGCTTCCTTTTTTGTGCTTTTTCCAGCTCCGCTCGTTTTATACGGATACGTTCATCGAACTTTGCCACATCTGCCTTTATCTTCGGAGCCTTTTCAATGAACTGCATGGCTTTTTCCAAAGTAAGGACAGCTTCAATGTGCATCTGTAACAGATAAAGAATGGTATCTGTCAAATCAGATTCCGAAATCCTATGCGGTGAACACATTTTTTGTCCTTTTTATTGCCGGAGCATACATAATACACATACTTTTTCCCGCCTGCCGGAACTGTCTTTCTTACCATAGGCTCCATACAATCCCCACAGTAAATAAGTCCCGCCAAAGGGTACAAGGTTTCCTTATCCGGCGAAATCCTTGTGTCCTGCTTTAAAAGCTCCTGCACAAGCTCAAAGTCTTTTCGTGAAATGATAGGCTCATGCGTATTTTTTACCCTGATCCAGTCCTCCTCCGCTTTCATTACCCTTGTCTTAATCTTATAATTAGGGGTTGTCTGTTTTCCCTGTGCAAGAACCTCGGCATAAACCTCATTTTTCAGGATTCTAAGAACTGCATTATAGCTCCATTTTGCCTGCACTTTCTTTTTGAATGATGTTTCAAGATTGATACCGATACTCTTCTTATACTCCATCGGGGAAAGAATACCATCATGATTCAGCTTGTCAGCGATTGCCTGCTGGCTTAATCCGCACATCTTCATTGCAAAAATATCCCTGACAACACCTGCCGTATATTCATCTATGACAAGCTGATTCTTATTTGCTTCGTCTTTCAGATAGCCATATACTGCAAATGCTCCGATATACTCGCCTTTTTTTCTTTTCATTTCAAGGTGGCTTCTGATCTTAATGGATATATCCCTGCAATAAGCATCGTTAATGAGGTTCTTGAAGGGTACTACCATGTCATTTCCGTAGCCGCCTTCCATCGCTGCGCTGTCATAGTTGTCCGTTATGGCAATAAAACGCACACCAAGCATAGGAAATATCTTTTCGATATATCTCCCTGCTTCAATATAGTTTCTGCCAAAACGGGATAAGTCCTTTACGATGACGCAGTTAATGACACCGCTCCGAATGTCTCCAATCATACGCTGGAAATTGGGACGGTCAAAATTGACGCCGCTGTACCCATCGTCTGCATACACAGAATGTATTTTAATTTCGGGGTGGGATTTCAAAAAGTCCATAATTAAGGCTTTTTGATTTGTGATACTGTTGCTTACGAGCTTGCTGCCCTCCGCAACATCGCCGTCCTCTCTTGATAACCGGAGGTAAATGGCTGCATTATATAGAATAGAATTGATATTTTCCATCTGCAACACTCCTTTTCCTTGATTTCAATTAAGAACGCCCAATTCTCAATAAATCTAAGACTCAGAGGTTTGCACATGATTTAGTTTCCTATTGAGTCCTAGACTAGCACATTTCCCGTTTTTTTCCACACTTTTTTCAAAATTTTATACAGACATCACAAGTTCCTCAAAACGCTCATTCAGGGAAACCCCGTTCCCACTGTAGCTTGACTTGACAATGACATTCCCCACACGGAAGCAATAGGGGTTTTTTACCTTCCTGATAAATTCCCTGCGCCTTTCCTCCTGTGAAAGCCCTTTATCTATCTTTATCTGCCGAATATCAACAACATCTTCCGGTTTTACTGTCCGGATATCCACTGACTGCAATTCCTCTAATGACATTCCATTTCTCCCTTTGAAAAATTTCATGCTGCCATATAGAACACTGGCAGCTATGTAAAAAGCCGGACATCTGCCCGGCTCCCAAAAGATATGATGTTATGTCTTTTCCTTAATTATATCTGTCAAACACTCCCACCTGCACCTGTACACCCTCCGTAATCCTGCCGAGCGTTTCTTCATCAACCTTTCCCATGTGTTCTATGATACGGTCAAAGTTCAGTGCTGTTACCTGTTCGCACAGTGCTATGCTGTGCTGTTCCAGCCCCTCTGCCTTATATGCCGATATGAATACATGTGTAGGCAGGCTCTGTTTCTTGTAAATCTTCGTAGACAGCGGAACCACCGTAATGACGGTGCTGTGCTTGTTTGCCCTGTTGTTACTGACTACCACCACCGGACGCATACCGCCCTGCATACTTCCCTGATACTGTACACCCAAATCTGCATACAATATATCGCCTCTCCTTATCTTCATCAGCAGCCTTTACCCCCGCCCCATATTGGTCTTTCCTTATCGGCAGAACCATTTGTTAAATCGTAGATATGATACTGCATAGTAGAAAGTTCAAAAAAACCGACACCAATGTTGGCAGCGTCATACATAAATTCTTCCAGATCGGACTCATCTGCTGTTATATCAGTCATGTTCTCCACGACAACCGTATCATACTGCCCGGTAATCAGGCGGGTAATCAGCATATTCACCGCATCCCTGTCAATATCCCTGTTCGCGATTGTTTCATTCATTAACGTTATTCCTGCCATACTGCACTTCTGACGGTTCTGCTGAATGATACTGCGGATATTGCTTTCTGACTTGTTGGAGTTCATAAACATGACTGCCGGATGCACAAGCACTCTGACCTCAAAACTTTTCACATTACTGCACATGATAATCACCTGTTCTTAACTGTTCAGTACCTTCACAGTTACCGCAGCCCATTTAAAATCACCTTCGGTGATGGGGCTGCTCTTACAATGCGAAAGTTTTTTTACGTCCCACGCAGTAAATGCGTGAGACTGTCCTAAACAGTTATGTCCTTTCTCATATTTTCATTGACTGAAACAAAAGAGAAGTTTTTGCCGGCTTTATCCTCTCATATAGGAAAGCCTTGTCTGCTGTTATCTGATAACTGCAAGGCTTGCCTGTATCAGAGGATAACGTGGCGTTTACACCACATTACCTCTCTGTTCAATCTGAAAATATCAGATTGGCTCTCGCTTGTCCCCGAACCGGGTAACATACACTGGGACGGCTCCATCCCACACTACGTCTCCGCCATGCCCAACCAGACGAAATCCGCAGGCAGCCACTCCTGAAAAATGCTTTTCGCTGAAATTTCGGTGCCGTTTTACCTCATTACGTCTGACTGCCATGCCAGTAGGCACAATCCTCTGCTCCATACCTTCACAGGCAACAATAAAATCCTTGCAGGTACATCTTCGCACGAAATGGGATTCTGCCACCCCTTTATCCCTGCATAAGCATAGACGGATAAAAAGGCGAAAATAAAATCAGGTGTATGCGTGTCCTATTAAATTGTTTTGGCTTTCTCAAGCCTGCAACTATCATAACTGAAAGGGAGTTGTTTTCAGAGTGCCAGATTGCACTATTTGTAGCTGATATATGTCACCTTAATTATTAGACAAAAAATAGAAAAGACCAGACTCCAGATATAACCTGTTGTCTGATCTCTTCAAAGAATTGATTATTATGACATCTCTAATAAAAGTAAATTACTGACTACAAAAATGATTGAGGTGTCACTATAAAAGCAACACCTCAATCTATCAATAAACTACCTCGCAACAAAACTACATAGGGATAAAATCCAAAGAGGTAAAAAGTATGATTACAAGCTAATGAAACTCATTTTATTCTGTAGTGCTGCCCTCATAAACAGACGTGAATCTTTCTCTTTCAACAGGTATAACCTCATTTTCAACGGCTGTCTTGTATTCTTGATATGCGGAAGTTGACGTGGTTGAATAAGTTTCAGCATTGTTATAAAGGACATTGGAATTTGGACCTGATATTAAAAGAGAACCATCTTCCTGCGCATATGCCAAAAATATATAAGTATTATTAGCTACCGGAAGTTCATCGTTTTCAAAAACATAAACGGCATCCTGATTTTCAGAAACACCACCCTGCTTTGTTATCGAGATCGACTGTTCTGTAACAAGTTCACCTTTTATATTTTCAATTACATTGACTGTATAATTTGTATATGGTGAACCAACTTCTTTTGGATTGCCATTGTCATCTTCCATTGTTACTTTATCTCTATATTGCGTACCATCACAACTAATAACCTCACCGACAAAAACATAATCGCAAATCCCAACTGCTTGACGCATATCATTTGTGTCATATACGAAAGATGCACGCATTGGATATATTGGCAAACTACTTATATCCACATCGGATGTTGTGTTGGACTTACTGCTATTTGCAGAACCACATCCAGTAAAAACTATCGAAAGAACAAATAATACTGATATTAACAAGACACTCTTTTTACTATTTTTTTCATCACAAATCACACTCCTTGAAAACACTTTGTATTATGTAGGAGTGTTATAATTGGGGATAGATTACCCCAAATTATACCTATTTCCCCTTGCTAAATAATAACAAAATCATATTTATATTCAATTATCCTTGCAGAAAGTGACCACTTATTGCAGAAAACGGCATAAAAAGAAACCAGACTCCAGATTCTATCTGTTGTCTGATTCCTTTTTTCATTTAAGCATATTTTTATTTTATGCAAACATCCTTCTGTATTTCACTATTCCTGCATCTTCATATCAAATTCCTCTGATCCTGACACACCCTAATCCAAACAGACTATACAACACATATCTTGCTTAATGTTCTTCTAAAATTTGCTGTTCATAAGCCTTTGCTACCAATGCCTTTCTGTTAAGTTCAGCATTTTGCTCCTTATGCTTGAAATACTCTTTTGTACGAAATTCCTGCATATCCTTACGAGCCTGTATGCGTTTCTCAATATATTCCTCTAAAAGCTCCTTGTTTGTATCTTCTTTCTTCTTTTTTACATTATTTTCATGTTTTGATGAATTTCCTTTAATGTAACTATCATTCTCTTTCATTCCTTTAGTATACCCGTAACACCCTTCCCACGTACTATCTACATGAGTATACGCTATTTGTGGAATGTTGCCTCCAAAATCAACTGCCTTATTCTTTGCCAAGGCATCTAATATTTTTTGCTCATATTCCGGATCAGTCTGCATCCTTTTATAAGCAGCATCTGTAATATCAATAACCCAATTCATATTTCTCTGTGAGGGATGAGTATATAGCGCATCCATCTTTTCATTAAAATACGCCTTGTATTCATCTAATGACATATCCTCTTTGCTTTTTATCTGCGAAGCAAATGTACCTTGCTGAACTTCTTCCTGTTTCTTAACTTGACTTGAATACATCATTTGTGAACTCACATAACTTGAACTTTGTTCTATTTTCATATTTTTCCTCCATATTTATAATATTTCTATTTCTTTGTAACCATTTAATGTTTGTATCAAATTTTCCACAAGCAAAGCTATTTTGCTTTTATAATAAATACCTTCCCCGAATTTTTGCCATTTTTCTTCAACATCATGCTGCTCTTGTCTTATATATTTTATCGGCATATATGTATTTAACGATAACCCATCCTGAATGTAGTTCGATATGTAAAAGGCATCTATATCTACATCAAATCTATATCTCATCAGCATCTTTATTTCACTGAGGTATTTACTTTCAACATCCGCATTGTAAAGATTAAAAATCATATAATCCGGTTTGACACTGTTAAACACTTCAAATGCAGAAACTCCAAAATGTTCTGGTTGTCGCCTCGTTATTGGAAGTATTCCTCCCGGTACGCCTAAAACAAATATATCTGGCTTATCCATTTCCGATAAATATTTAATATAATTGTTATATGCAATGATTTTTTCACTTTCATCTTTTAGGCTTTGAAACATAAATGTTGGAAACGAATGTACTCCTAAGCAATTCACATAGGAACGGGATGTAACAACACTCACTTTATATCCAATTTCTTTTAATTTATTTGCAATTAGCAATTCAAGTTCAAACTTGTTGCAATTTTCTCCAGCCCCCGCAATCATAACAATAGGTATTTCTATATCTTTTAATGCATATCCCACTCCTGACTCCTCAAAACTTTGTTCAGGTAAAGCTCCAATAATATCTTTTTCTTCTATTATTCTTACTGAATTTGTCTTTGCAATTTCTTCTAGTTTATCAAATTCTTCTGCTGATAGTTTCCTTGATACCAAAATACTTTTTATATCTTGAGTTAAAAAGATAAGTCGTTTTTCAAACTCCTCTAATGTAATCTTATTGGTTGATTTCACTATCCACAAAAGCTCTATTTCTTTTATATTAGAGCCTATTTGCTGTATATCCCCTTCTTTTATGAAATTCATCTTTCCCCATCCACACGGAGTATCAACTGCAATAATATCAATATATTCCATCCATGAATGAAACTCTAAAAATGCCTCGCATTCATCATCAAAAGGGTAGACAAGAGTTTTTATTTTCTTTTTCATTAGTTCCTCCATGTTACTAATCTTCAAATTTACACCCATATTCACGTAATGTACAATATTCTTTCAATCTTTCTTCAACTACATGCTTATTGGATTTACATTTCTCTAATCGTTTTTTGCGGGATAGTTTATCCCCTTCTTCTATACCTGCTGCACAACAATTACAAAAATTAATTGCCCAACATTCTCTGCATTCTCTTTCTGTCAGCTTACCAATATTTAATAACTCATAAGACTTATCATACCAAAATCCTTCATCTAAGTTACCTATATTGTATGCTTTACTTGTTTCGTTCACTCTTTCACATGGGAAAAAATCCCCTTCTACTGTCACAAATAATCTATTGACACCAGCAAGACAAGGACCACTTGGATGACACTTTATGGTACGGATAGTATTTAATTGCAATCTATCATGAATATCTGTTTTAATTGTTTTTATATATGAACGGACGAGCTTAGAAACATCTTGCTCTTCAATTCTGTTTAATCCCCACAAATAACTTTTGAATACTTCGTAAAAATAATTTAAACGAAACTCATCACTGTACATAATCGGATCAATAGCGTCCTTATCACTTACATTAACCGCTGTAACTAAGTTATCTGGACGATAATCAAATGTAAAATAATTGCTGCTATCCAAGAAATTGCTATCTGTTCCTAATACAGCATTAAACGAAATATTTTTTATATATTCTGGGTGTCTTTCTTCTATCTTGGCAATATTATCAATTACCACTTGATATGTACCGCTTAAACTTCCCGCAAATTTCCTTCCAGAATTTTGTACGTTCTCTGGTCCATCCAAACTTATAGTTAAATTAAAAT
>CDZW01020361.1_pt1 | contig 15788 bp, 8 predicted proteins | sample 557511 | NCBI WGS metagenome assembly CDZW01 (sample SAMEA3182067, study PRJEB8094) | gut metagenome | biome: human; feature: gut; material: Stool; isolation source: human stools | place: Canada | collected 2013-03-05 | reverse complement strand
TCCTTCATGTCGATATCGCCGAGCAGCGACACCACGCCGCCGGCATCCTCCCACTGCGCCGTACTTTCGCCCGCATTGACCGCGTCGCGGAAAGCCGTCAGGTCCTCGACCGTCGCAATGCCCGGCTTGGCGGGACCGCCCGAAAAGCTGTTGTTCTCCAGCGTCGGCACGCCACCGCCCGTGAGCGTGAAGTAGATATACTGTTCGAAATTCTGCTCCGTAATCTCCGTCGCGCCCTGTTGGCCGTCCGAGAAGGGACCTATCCGGCCCCCGATCTTGCAGTTGCGGATCGCGATGGTCTTCTTGTTGGTGTTGGCGCAGACGATGCCGATGTACTTGTTCGCCGCGGCATTGATGATGTCGGAGAGTACGGCGCCGTAGTTCTCGCAGCCGTCGATGGCCGTATTGTTGTCGTTGGTCTGGCCTGCGATGCCCGCGGCATAGCCGTGCGTCGTATCGCCCGCAACGGCGAAAGCGACCGTGCCGTTATTGACGCACGATGTGAGGTAGGTGTGGCCGCCCATGGCCGACACGATGCCTGCCACGCGGCTGTTCGAAGCCGTCACGTCGCTGCAGGTCACCGCCGCATTGTTCGCGCAGTTTTCGAGCTTCGTGTATTTGTTCATCGTGGCGACGACACCCGCCGTACGGGTCGCCTGCGCATCTATCGCTCCTTCGTTGACACACCCCACGACGTTGTTGTAGCGTTCGGTGGTCGTCGAAGCGTCGGCGAAACCGACGATGCCGCCGATCGAGAAGCCCGTGGCTCCGTTCTTGGTGTTCACGCTGTTCTTCGACGTGATCTTGCCGTAATTGGTGCAGGAGAGGATATGACTGTCATTTTCGTTAGCGCAGATCGCGCCGACGATGCCGCCCGCCGATTCGCGTACGTTGTCCCCGCCGCCCTGAATGTCGATCGCCGCACGGTTCTCGCAATTCTCGATCGTGGCTTCATAGGCATATCCGGCCACGGCTCCCACGGCCGTCATCGCGGCCGCGGTCGAAACGACCGACGAGCCTTCGCCGATGGTAAGGTTCCTGACCGTGGCGCCCTTCAGCACGCCGAAGAGTCCCCAAGCCGAACCCGCCGCAGCGTCGGCCGGAACGACGATCTTCAGATTCCTGACCGCATGGCCCTGTCCGTCGAAGGTGCCCTGAAACGCCGGTCCCGTCATCGCGTTGGCCGTCGTATAGGCGCCGTTTCCGATCGGGGTCCACGCCACGTCCTTCATGTCGATATCCTGCGTCAGCACGGCTTTGGCGGCCGCCTCCTCGCCGCCGGCATTGACCGCCGCGGCGAAAGCGACCAGCTGGTCGGGCGTCGAAATGGCGACCGTACCGAGCGTCGCGGCCTTGTAGAAAAGCGGCTTCACGATCACGTTGTCGGCCAGATCGTAGGCCATGACGATAACCGTACCGCGCGAGAACGAAGCGTCGAACGAAACGGTCACCGTCTTCGCGTCGCGGTCGATCACGGCGTCGAGCCCCTCGGCCTTGGCGACGGCCACGATGGCCGTCTCCTTAGCCTCGCCCGAAAGCTCGTAGGATACCGTAATGCTCTTCGAAGGGTCTGCGACGGTGGTAACCGGCATCGCGTCCAGCTTGAGGTTGAGCGAGTTGAAAACCCGCAGGGTGATCGTGCTTCCGTCGCCGAGCGTCAGGCTGAAATTGCCGTCGCCGTCCAGCTCCGCCGAGCGGAATACCGACGTGGCGTCGGTCGTGGCCTTGATCGGGTTGCCCGAAGCGTCGAGTATCTGCACGCCGTCCACGGTCCAGCAGCCGTCGGCATCGACCGAAATCGTCGGCGTGTAACCGCTCACGGGGAACTTCTCCCCGTCGTCGTCGGTCAGCCACGTGATTTCGCCGTCGATGCACTTGGTCCAGTAATAGACGCCGTTCTCGTCGAGCTTCACGCCGATGATCGGCACGTCGACGATGTCGTCCATCGTCGCCAGCACGACCGTATGTTCGACGTCCTTGTTGTCCTTGTAGGTGACGACGTATTTCCCGTCGGCGTCCTGCGACACGGTGGTGATGACATTGCCATTGGTCAGATAGCTCAGGTCCGCGAGCTGCTTGCCGAGCGTCTCGGCCTTGGCTTTCAGGGCTTCGATCCGGTTTTTGTAGCCGTCGATCCGGCCGCGCAGCTCCGAATCGTCGAAGTCGCTGCAACCGCAGAAGACCACGGCCGCAAATAGTATGATGATATTCAGTATCTTTTTCATTGTCGTTCCGTTTTTCTGGATTACAGCCTTTTAGTTGTTTATCGTCGGATCGTAGTACTCGTCGTTCTTGTACGAGAACGCATTGTGAACGGTCGCGGCAGGCGCCGAAGTCGGATTGTCCTTGTAGGTGGTGTAGCTGCCCACGTATCCGCCCATCGTACAGCTGCTGACGTTGACCCACTCGCCGCTCGACTGGCCCGAATATCCGCAGGCCCATGCCGGACCGTGGTCGGAATTGTAGACGTCGCCCAGAATGGCGCCCTGATTCGCGCAGCCGATGATCCGGATGTTGGAGTGGCCGATGAATCCGCCCGTGCGGCAGCCGATATGGGTGAACACGTTACCGTAGTTGGTACAGCTCTCCACGGTCGCCGTCAGCACCTTCTTCAGGTCGTCCGTACCGCCGATCAGGCCGCCCATACGCTTGCTGTTGTAGGAATTCTGTGCAGCCGCTCCCTCGAACTTGCCGACGATGTCGTCCTCGACCGTACCGCGGTTGTCCGAATTCTTCACGTTGCCGTTCATCAGCGTAGCGACCAGACCGCCCGTGCGGCCCGTCGGGCAGCTGATGTGTCCGTAATTGACGCAGAACTGAATCAGGTTGCCTTCGTCCTTGGCCATGAAGCCGCAGATACCGGCCGTCTGCATGCCGTTGCCGCCGTTGCCGTTGTTGGTGATCTTGCCCGTGCGTACGAACCCGTAATTCGCGCATCCCAGCGACTTGGCACGGCCGCCGATGGTCGAGTTCTTCATCACGCCGACCAGACCCGAAGCCACGCAGAGCACCTCGGAACCGCTGTCTCCGGCGAAGTCGATGTTGTAGTAGTTGGTGCACGATTCGATCGTCGAGTTGACCGCATAGACGGCCAGCGACGCGACGCTCGTCGCCTTCGGGGCGTCGCCCGTGAAGGTCCACGTGATGTCGGTGTCGGGATCGCCCAGCGTCAGGTTGCGGACCGTAGCCCCGTCGAGCGAGCCGAAGAACGCGTAGCCCCACTTGCCGGTGGACATGTCGGCCGTATAGTTCAGGTTCTTGACGGCGAAGCCCTGACCGTCGAAGGTGCCCTTGAAGGGATTGACCGTCTTGTAGGGAGTCGTCGTATTGTACTCGCTGGCATCCACGCCGCCGATCGGCGTCCACGACTCGACGGCCGCCATGTCGATATCGTTCAGCAGCACGACTTCGCCCGCCTCGTTCTCCCAGCGTGCGGTGCTGGCTCCGGCATTGACCGCCGCGGCGAAGCCCATGAGGTCGGCCGCGGTCGAGATGCCGCCTCCGCCGCCTTCGGGAATCTTGGGCGACTGCTTGACGACGATTGCCGCCGAGATGTCGTAAAGCGCATTCGAGAAGCGGATTTCGCCCGTGCGGAGCGCGCCGCTCGCATCCTCGTAGTAATCGGCCGTGAAGACGTGCGTAAGGGTCGTCATCGCGCGGGTCGAGTTGTATATGAGCCACTTGGAGGCTGACTCCTCGACCGTCACTTCATAGTCGATGCTGGCCGAAACCTTGACTTCGAACTGCGTCATGTCGCCTTCGAGCACGATGTCGGCCGTCGAACCGTTGTAAACCGGATCCTGAATCTCGGCCGTGCCGTAGGTGAAGAAAAGCGGTTTGAGAATCGTATTGCCCCCGGCGTGCGCCATGACGAGGATATTGCCCTCTTGGGCACCCTCCTTGAGCGAGACGGTGATCGTCGATATGGATTCGTCGATCTCGGCGTCGACATTGTAGGCGGTGAAGATATCCACCAGCGCGCCTTCCGCCTGCGAACCGCCGACGGTGTATCTGATCTTCACTTTCGACGCATAGTCCGGAACGGCCGTGTAGGTCGGCGAGTCGAACGAAACGGACAACGCCTCAAACATCTGCAGGCGCAGTTCGGTGCCGTCGGCGAGAATGAACACGGCTTCGCCAGTCTTTTCGTCCACGTAAGCCTCTTTGAAGAGGATGTTGCTGACGTCGTCGGCCAGCACCTTGTCGCCCTTGGCGTCGGTGATCGGCTTGCCGTTCACCGTCCAGAAGCCCTCGGCGTCGATGCCCACTTCGGGCTTCTCACCGCCTGCGGGAACCTTCTCGCCGTCCACGAGTATCCATTCGTAGGTCTCGCCGTTGTCGGAGGTCTGGCGCCAGTACCACACGCCGTCCTCGTCCTTGGCGATGCCGATGATCGGCAGGGTCACGACCTCTTTCTGGGTGGCGAGGGTGAGCGTGCGGCTCTCCCCGCCGCGGTCGATGTAGGTGATGACGTAGTTGCCTTCGGCATCGGTCGAGATGAGCGACACGAACGAGCTGTTTATCAGCTGCGTGAGCGCGTCCATCTGCGTACGGAGTCCGTCCACGGCCTGTTCCAGTTCATCGAGAATCTGTCCCACGTCGTCGAGGTCCTTCTTGATACGGGTATCGTCGTATCCGTCGCTGCATGCCGCTGCAAACAGGAATGTAGCGAGGAAGATCGTATTCAATATCTTTTTCATCGTTCTGTTCATTTAGTCGTTTATGGGTTCCTTGCTACTTGATCCTGACATGCATGTAGTTCATGCAGCTGCGCTCGCCCTTCGAGTCGCAGGGCCTGTTGGCGATCGCGCCGGCGCCGTTCTCCCATTTCCACAACGTCGTGGAGCCGCCGCCGTCGAAACGGATCGCATTATGAAGCCCCAGTTTCTTCATGGTCATGTAAAGCTGCCAGTAGTTCATGCCGGTGTCGATGCTCGTGCGGCCGTCCACGCAGACCAGCTTGACGGTCGTGCCGGCCTGATCGGCTCCGATGCAGGTGGCCGGCATGAGCGTCGCGTCGTTCACCGCATTCCAGTTGCCGCCGTTCAGGAAGCGGTACATGCTGGAGTTGTGCATGATAATCTGTTTGGAGACGCTGCCGATAGACACGTTGGCGTTGATCCGGACAGCGTCGCCCACCTTGAGCGCCGCAGCCAGCGCCGCAGCCTTTTCGCCCGTCACCTGAAGCACCCAGTCGGTCTTTTCGCTCACGAACGGCACCTCGACCGAGGCTCCGTTGCGGCCGTCCACGATCGCCGTGACCGTCGCGTCGAACCAGCCGTCGTTGACGGTCATCTGCTGCGAGCAGCGGCCCACGACGAAGAGCGCATCGCTGCCCACCGGATTGTAGATGCCCGGATGCGGCTCCTTTCGGAAGCGCGAAGTATAGAGATTGGCGTCGTAACCGTCGGTGTTGTTGAGCCGGACGATCGTATCGTTCACCGAGTAGTATTCGTAGTCCGTATCGTTCACCTTGAGATAGCCCGTGAAGCTGCGGTTGTCGAAGCTGACGGTACGGTCCTCGAAGAAGGTGAAGCCGGGACGGTGGTTCGAAAGCGACTGGCGCACGGTCGGGTTGTTGATGAAGACCGGTTCGCCGTATTCGATGTGGAATCCGCGCGGGAAACCGTCGTGCGAATTGAAGAAGCCCGTGTTGATGCCCGCAACGATGTTGCGGCCCTCGGCGCGGCGGCGCGTACAGGTCTCGGAGAGCGTTTCGCGCAGTTTCTTGCCGTTGTTCGAGTTGTTGTTGGCATTGGGGTTGAGACAGAGTTCGTCGGCCATGACCGTTTCGAACACCACGTTGGGATTGGTCAGGTCGGCCTCGACGACATAGACGTTCTGGGCGAAATTCTTCATCGCGTAGTGGTAGAACTTCACACCCTCGGCCAGCTGCGTCTCCGCCTTCACCTCCCAGTCGTAGAACTCCTCGTACTGGTCGCTCAGGCCGTTGAGCGTCGGATCGAATTTTCCGTGTACGATTGCCATGGCATAGGTCGCTTCGGGAGCCGACTGCGGATTGTCCTTGTATGCGGTATAGTCGCCCACGCGGCCGCCGACCACACATTCGGTAATCAGGTCGGCGCTCTTGTTGTAGCCTGCCGCCCAACCCGAACCGTGGTAATTGGTCCCCGACAGCGTGTGGTCCGAAAGGATGACGCCCTTGTTCTCGCACTTGGTGATCTTGGCCTCGTTATGGCCGACGAAGCCGCCCGTGCGGCAGCCCAGCTGCGAGAAGACGTCGCCGTTGTTGACGCACGAAGTGAACGCGGCGTCGGCCGAAGCGCCGCCGGCGAGTCCGCCCATGCGCTTATAGCCCGGATTGGCGCCGAAAATACCGTTCACGTCGTCCTGCACCTTTCCGTTGTTGACGCATGCGGTCACTTGACCGCTGGTAGCCACGGCCACGATGCCGCCGCTGCGTCCCGACGGAGCGCTCAGAGCGCCGTTATTGGTGCATTCGGTCAGCGACGAAGTCTTCATGTAACCAACGATGCCGCCCTGATGGAATCCCGAATTGGAGCCGTTGCCCGTGTTGGCGATCGTGCCGCAGGTCAGCGCGCCGTCGTTGACGCACTGCGTCAGCGTCGCGTTCTGGAGATATCCGGCGATGCCGCCCAGACATACCGAGATGTTGGCGGCGTCGCTGCCCGCGAATGCGATCGCGGCCTTATTGGTGCAGGAGGTGATTTTGCCTTCGGCATAGCCGGCGAAAGCGCCGATCGCCGCACCCTGCGGAGCCGCGCCCGTCAGACGGATGACGCCTTCGATGGTGAGGTTCTTGATTTCGCCTTCGGCGCCGAGGGCCGAGAAGAGGCCGTGGGCGACGTTGCCGTCCGCAAGGTCGAAGGTCCAATCGACGTTCTTCAGCGCGAAATTCTTGCCGTTGAACACTTTATCGAAGACATTTTCACCCATTGCATAGGTGACAGCCTTGTTCGCATCGGCGGTGCTGGGAGTTACGACTCCGCCGATCACATAATCGCTCCAGTCCGTGCCTGCCATGTCGATGTCGTTCATCAGGCAGACTTCGCCGTCGATCGTATATTTGGCCAGACTCTTGCCGGCATTGACCGCCGAGGCGAAAGCCTTGAGATCGTCGGCGTTGCGAATGCCCGTCGGCGCGCCCTCCATCGTCGTAAAGATCAGCGGCTTGATAATCACGTTGTCCGCGCCGTCGTAGAACATCACGACCAAACGGCCCTCCTCGAAGCCGTCGGGGAAGGTCACGGTAATGGTTTTGGCCTGCTCATCGAGTTTGGCCGCGAGTCCTTCGGCCTTCTCGACGGTCAGCACCGAAGTTTCGGTCTCGCCCACGAGCGTATAGGTGATCACGAGCGGCTGCGCGACGTCGGTCACTACGGTCCGAGGTTCGACGCTCAGCAGCACGTTGAAGCCGTTCTGAACCTGCGCCGTGACCTGCACGCCGTCGCCCAGCGTGAAGACCACCGTGCCGTCGTCCTTCATTTCGACCTTGGTGATCACCGAAGCGCTCTTGCCCTCGGCCTTCACCGGATTGCCCGACGCATCGGTTATCCGCTTGCCGAAGAGCGTCCAGTAGCCCTGATCGTCTACGCCGATTTCGGGCGTACGGCCCGTAACGGGAATTTTGGCGCCGTCGGTATCGAGCAGCCACGAGGTCTTGCCGCCCGTGGTGACGGTCCAATAGTAGATTTCGCCGTCGGCCTTCATGCCGATGATCGGCTGGGTATTGGCGTCGTCCATGGTCGCGATGTCGATCGTGTGCTCCACGTTGTCGGCATCCTTGTAGCTGAGGACATAGTGCCCGTCGGCATCCTGCGTGATCGAGGTGACGGCAACGCCGCTGACGACTGCGGCCAGCGCGTCGAGCTGCTGCTGCATCGTCGTGACCTGAGCCTTGAGTTCGTTGAGGCTCTTGTACATCCCGTCGATGTCCTTCCACAGGGCCGAATCGTCGAAGTTGTCGCTGCATCCGTAAGCGAAAACGGTCGCAGCGGCGAACATCAGAGTCAAGATTCTTTTCATTCGTTTTAATTTTAAGGTTTGTTGAGTTTCGGTCGGTTCAGAGGCGCCGCCGTAACGACGCCTATATTAAGAACACATATCCGGCTCCGAATACGTAACCCGCAAAAGATGTTTTTGCCTGACGAATGAAAAAATCCGCTCCGCATGCCCCGGCGGCGGGAACGGCCCGAAAAGAGACGTCCCGGAGACCGCAACGGTCTCCGGGACGCACCTCCTCAGATCGGTTCCGCGCGCCGCTATTCGGCGTCGTGCGGGAAATATTTCATGTATTGAACGCGCTGGTAGACGTCGCTTTCGGCATTGCCGTAATTCATCTTCCCGCGGAACTCGGCCAGCGACTCGAAGCCGTGGCGTTCGGCCCACAGGTCGATGAAGCGGTTGATGTCCACGATCACGCCGTAGCCCTTCTCGTGGATCGCCGAGCAGATCTGCACGGCGTTCGCGCCGCACAACAGCGCCTTCACGGCCGCTTCGCCGTCGTGCACGCCCGTCGATACGGAGACGTCGAGCTGCGGCACGGCCGTCGTGCAGAGCGCCACGCTGCGCAGGACGTTGCGCAGTTCGGCCGGCTCGCTGAACGGATCGCCGTTCACGAAGGTCATGCGCTCCACGTCGATATCGGGTTCGAAGAAGCGGTTGAACATCACCACGCCGCGGGCGCCGCGCGCCAGCAGCGAATCGGCCACGGCCAGCACGTTGGTTAGGCGCATGGGAAGCTTCACCGACACGGGAATCTTCACGGCCTCGGCCACGCGGCGTACGACGTCGGCGTACTCCTGTTCCAGCTCCTGCGCCGAACGGTGACGGTCGGTCGGCTGCAGGAAGATGTTCAGCTCCAGCGCCGCGGCGCCGGCCTGCTCCATAGAGACGGCATAGTCGGTCCACGCTTCGGCCGAAGCGATGCAGTTGATGCTGGCGATGACGGGCACGCCCGTCGTGCGCGCATCGGCGACGAGTTTGAGGAATTCACCCTTGTAGGCATCGCCGATATAACGTTCGAGGTACTCGCCCGAATCGCCCATGCCCTGCTGCGACGCATAGTCGAGGGCCGCGGCATGGCGGATGATCTGCTCCTCGAAGATCGACTTGAGGACCACGGCGCCCGCACCGTTGCGCACGCACTGTTCGATGTTGGACACCGTGGCCGTATAGGGCGAACTGCTGACCACGACGGGACTCGAAAGGTCGAGTCCGAGGTATTTTGCTTTCATAAAAAGAGCTTTTTATAGTTACTAATCGCTTTCACGGCCGGGACTGGCCCGGCTCAGGCGGCTGTTCGGCACAGCCCCGCCGCAGCGGATTAAACGAACGGAATCTTCACCACTTCGGCGCGGAGGGGTTTCTCGCGCACGACGACGGCGATTTCCGTACCCGCCTTGGCGTATTCGGGCGTCACGTAGCCCAGTCCGAAACCGACCTTCATGCAGGGCGACATCGTACCCGAAGTGACATGGCCGATCCGCGTGCCGTCGGGTGCGGCGATCTCGTAGCCGTGGCGCGGAATGCCGCGGTCGATCATCTTGAATCCCACCAGCCTGCGGGTCACGCCCTCGGCCTTCTGCTTCTCCAGCAGGGGGCGGTCGATGAACTCCTTGCCCTCGGCGAATTTGGTGATCCAGCCCAGTCCGCCTTCGAGCGGCGAGGTGGTGTCGTCGATGTCGTTGCCGTAGAGGCAGAAGCCCTTCTCCAGACGCAGCGTATCGCGCGCGCCCAGACCGATATTCTTGAGTCCGAACTCTTCGCCGGCCTCCCAGAGCGCTTTCCAGAGTTTGTCGCCGTCTTCATTGGCCGCGTAAATCTCGCAGCCGCCCGATCCCGTATAGCCCGTGATCGAAAGGATGGCGTCGCAGCCTGCGACCTTCATCTTTTTGAAGGTATAGTACTCCATCTCCTCGACCGGCTCGTCGCACATCTTCTGCACGATCTTCATGGCCAGAGGTCCCTGCACGGCGAGCTGGCAGATTTCGTCCGAAGCGTTGTAAAGCTCCTTGCCGTGGCCTGCCTCCATGCCGAACGCCCGGCCCTGTTCGCAGATGTGGTTCCAGTCCTTTTCGATGTTGGCGGCATTGACGCAGAGCATGTAGGTCTCGGCATCGACCCGGTAGACGAGGATGTCGTCCACGATACCGCCCCGGCCGTTGGGCATGCAGGTATACTGCACCTTGCCGTCGTAGAGTTTCGACACGTCGTTGGTCGTGATGCGCTGCAGCAGGCCGAGGGCCTTGGGTCCCTTGACCCAGATTTCGCCCATGTGGCTCACGTCGAAGACGCCGGCGCCGCCGCGGACGGCCATGTGCTCGTCGTTGATGCCCGTGAACTCGATGGGCATATTGTATCCCGCGAATTCGGCCATTTTAGCCCCCGCGGCAATGTGGTACTTGGTGAATGCAGTGGTTTTCATATCAGGATTTTAAGGTTTTATTCGCGGCGTTTGACACCCAGACGCGGACAGCGGTGGAACTCCTTCGTCCGGTCGAACAGGTAGCGGTAGGTGGTGTGCATCTTGTGGCGCGTGGCGCAGACGTAGCTTTCGATCATGCGGTTCATCACCGGATTGAAGTCGCCCACCCATGCGAACTCGATGGTCTTGTAGTGGTTGCGCGGCGTGCGCATGTATTTTTCGAGGATGAAGCGCATCATGCCCGACTCGACGCCCTTGCCGTGGAATTCGGGCGCGATGCCGAAGATGATGCCGAAAATGCGGTCGCTGGCCTTGCGGACCTTCAGGTCCCAGAGCATCCGCAGCTTCTGAATGAGTCCGAATTTGCCGTTGAACTTGCCGATGATGCGGTTCAGGTCGGGAACCATGATGAAGAAACCGATCGGCTCGTCGTTGAAATAGGCAAAGAAGATGATCTCCGGGTCGATGATCGGCTTCATCGTCTCCATGATCTTCATCGCCTCCTCCTGCGTCATGGGCTTCACGCCCGAAAAGAGCGACCACGCCTTATTATATATGATGCGGAAGTTCTCGGCCTCCTCCTCGATGCGCGACATGTCGATCTGGCGGAAACCGTAGCCCGGCGTCGAGAAGAGACGCTTGGCCCGGTCGTGGACCATGGCGTTCACGTCGTCGTCGTAGATTTTCCAGATGTAGGTGTTCTGGTTGAAGTAGTTCCGGAATCCGTAGTTCTCGAACAGCTCCTTGTAATAAGGCGGGTTGTAGGGGTTCTCGTACAGCGGCTGGAACTCGTAGCCCTCGACCAGCAGGCCCCACCACGCGTCGCGCTGTCCGAAATTGACCGGGCCGTCCATCGCCTCCATGCCGCGGCTGGCCAGCCACATGCGCGAAGCGTCGAACATCAGGTCGGCGACCTGCTGGTCGTCGATCGACTCGAAGAATCCGCAGCCGCCCGTGGGCTGCTCTTCGAGTGCGGCCTTCTCGCGGTTGTAGAACGCCGCGATGCGCCCCACGACCTCGCCGGCACGGTTGCGCACCACCCAGCGGACGGCTTCGCCTTCGGCGAACTGCTCGTTGCGGGCCGGATCGAAAACCTTGCGGATATCGGTATCGAGCGGGCAGACCCAGTTGCGGTTGCCCTTGTAAATCTTCTTAGGGAGGTCGAGCCACTCGCGTTCGAGCGCAGGCGTGACGACCTCCTGAAGCACGTATTTGTCACTGTTCATTCATGGATGTTTTTTATAGACCAGAACAAAGATAGAAATAAAAAACGAAAATGGAATGAAACGGGCGGGAAAGTCGCAAAGCCGCAGACCCGTACGCGGCGGCCGGTTCGCTTGTCCGCAAGGAAAAATTGTTTATCTTTGTGGAAACTGCGTCCGCACAATCCCCCGATCCCCATGACAACAGACTACAGCGAATTCGGCTGGAGCGATGCTCAGCCCGCATTCTACCACGAACTCCTCTGCAAATACATCGAGCGGCTGCTTCCGGCCGACGGCTCCCCGATTCTGGACGTGGGCTGCGGCAACGGATTCACCGCAAATTATCTGGCCGGCAAGGGCTACGACGTTTACGGCATCGACGCATCGCGGCAGGGCATAGCCATCGCCAATCGGACGGGGGGGGGAATCCCGGCCGTTTCTTCGTCTGCGACGTGACGACGGGCGAGCTGCCGCCTGAACTGCGGAAGATCCCCTTCAGGACCGTGATCTCGATGGAGGTCATCGAGCACCTTTACAGCCCGCGGACATTCGCCGCCTTCGTCCGCAGCATCCTCGAAGCCAACGGCGGCGGACGTTTCATACTCACCACGCCCTACCACGGGTACCTGAAAAACCTCTCGATCGCCCTCACCGGCAAAGCGGACCGCCACTACAGCGCATTGTGGGAGGGCGGCCATATCAAATTCTGGTCCCGCAGGACGCTCGCCATCCTGCTGCGGGAAGCCGGGTTCCGCAACATGGCCTTCACCGGCGCGGGGCGCATCCCGTACCTGTGGCGGCACATGGTGTTCAGCGCCGAAGCGCCGGCGGCCGCGGAAGTCCGGGCCTGCGACCCGGCTGCGGAACCGTGAAAACCCCGCCGCCGTTCCGGCCGGCGGAGCCGTATGGAGACGCACGGAGACAGATGCCGCCGAAACAGCGCGGAGACGGTACGGAAACGGCACGGAGGCAGTACAAGACACGACGCGGAAGCAGTACGGGGTACGGCACGGAAGCAGCACGGGGTACGGCACGGAGACGGCAGAGCGGCGGCACGGAGGTAAAAACGCACGGTTTCTCATTTCGCGGATTTTTTTCTATTTTTGTTAAAACAAATCAGGCGACACGATGAACAAGCATCTCGAACAATCCCTTTCGGACGGAAACAGGCCCCAGTACCGCTTCATGAAATACCGCATCCACAAAATCCTGCTGGTCTGCTGCAGCTACGACGGGTATATTCTCGAAGAAGACGGACATATCGAGTCGCAGATCAATCAGGAGTACCTCGACCTGAACATATCGAACCCGCCGTCGTTCACGCGCGTCAGCTCGACGCGCGAGGCGCTGGACCTGCTCGGACGCGACGATTCGTTCGACTTCATCCTGACGATGTACAACGTGGGGGAACTGGACGTCTTCACGTTCGCCAAGATCGTCAAGGAGCGCCATCCGCAGATTCCCGTGGCGCTGCTCACCTCCTTTTCGAAGGACATCTACCGCCGCATCGAGGAGCAGGACCGTTCGGGACTCGACTACATCTTCGGCTGGCACGGCAACACCGACCTGATCATGGCGATCATCAAGCTGGTCGAGGACAAGATGAACGCCGAGGAGGATATCGTCGAGGGCGGCGTGCAGGCCATTCTGCTGGTCGAGGACTCGATCCGCTTCTACTCGACCTACCTGCCCGAACTCTACAAGCTGATCCTGCTGCAGAACACCGAATTCCTGAAGGACGCCCTCAACGAACAGCAGCAGATCCTGCGCAAACGCGCACGCCCCAAGATCCTGCTCGCCACCAACTACGAGGAGGCCGTGGAGCTTTACGACCGTTACAAGAAGAACATGCTGGGCGTGATTTCCGACGTGGGGTTCGTACTCCACCGCAACGACCCGCCCGAAAGCGAGAAGCGCGACGCCGGCATCGACCTCTGCCGCCGCATCAAGGAGGACAACCCGCTGATGCCCGTACTGCTGCAGTCGTCGCAGACCGAATTCGAGGCGCAGGCCCGCGGGCTGGGAGCCGGATTCATCGCCAAGAATTCGAAAACGCTGCTCTCGCAACTGCACGAGTATATCGCCAAGGAGTTCGCATTCGGCGACTTCCTCTTCAAGGACCCCGATACGGGAGCCGTCATCGGCCGCGCCAAGGATCTGGCGCAGATGCAGGAGATGATCGCCACGATTCCCGACAAGGCGTTCGAATACCACACCTCGCAGAACCACCTCTCGAAGTGGCTCTACTCGCGGGGCCTCTTCCCGCTGGCCGCGGCCATCCGCCGGGGCAACAAGAGCCAGTTCGCCACCACCGAAGAACACCGCCAGCGCATCGTGAACCTCATCAAGGACTACCGCATCCTGCTCGGACAGGGCGTGGTGGCGCGCTTCGACACCGAGACCTACAGCGACGCGGTGGCTTTCGCCCGCATCGGCGAAGGCTCGCTCGGCGGCAAGGCCCGCGGTCTGGCGTTCATGAACTCGATGCTGCTCAAGCACCGCCAGTACGACAAGCACGACAACCTGCGCATCATGATTCCCCGCTCGGTGGTGATCGCAACGGACTATTTCGACGAATTCATCCGCAACAACGGACTCAAATACATCATTTCGCAGGAGTTTTCGGACGAGGAGATTCTCTCGGAGTTCGTCAGTTCGACGATTCCCGTCAAACTGCAGCGCGAGCTGAAAGCCTACATCAAGACCGTCAGTACGCCGCTGGCCGTGCGGTCGTCGTCGAAGCTGGAGGATTCGCACTACCAGCCGTTCGCCGGCATCTACTCGACCTACATGATCCCCTATGTGGACAACGAGGACCAGATGCTGCGTCTGCTGCTCAAGGCGGTCAAGAGCGTATACGCCTCGGTCTACTTCGCATCGTCGAGGGCCTACCTCTCCTCGTCGCAGAACCTGATCTCGGAGGAGAAGATGGCCGTCATCATACAGGAGGTGTGCGGCACGGAGCAGAACGGACTTTTCTTCCCGACCTTTTCGGGCGTGGCGCGTTCGATCAACTACTACCCCATCGGCGACGAAGCTCCCGAAGACGGCGTGTGCAACGTCGCCATGGGACTGGGCAAGCTGGTCGTGGACGGAGGGCGCACGCTGCGCTTCTCGCCCCGCTATCCGCAGAAGGTGCTCCAGACCTCGACGCCCGAACTGGCGCTGCGCGACACGCAGAACGAAGTGCTGGCCCTGAGCCTGCAGCCCGAAGAGTTCCGCACGTCGATCGACGACGCGGTGAACCTGCGGCGGCTCGACATCGCCCAGATCGCCGAGCTGCGCAATTCGCGCTTCGTATGCTCGGTGTGGGACCGCGAGAACGAGCGCATCTCGGACAGCCCCTTCGACCGGGGCCGCAAAGTCATAACGTTCAACAACATACTGAAATACAACACCTTCCCGCTGGCGGAGATCGTCACCGACATCCTGCACATGGGCGCCGAGGAGATGCGCTGCCCCGTGGAGGTCGAATTCGCCGTCAATATGGACGTAGCGCCGGGGGAGCAGCAGATTTTCAACCTGCTGCAAATCCGCCCGATCATCGACAATCAGGACAACCGGCCGATCGACTGGAGCGCGGTGGACACCTCCGATGCGCTGGTCTACGGCGAGAACGCCCTCGGCATCGGCATGATGAACGACATCTCGGACGTCATCTACATCAAAAGCGGCACGTTCAGTTCGCTTTCGACCGAGAAGATCGCCGACGAACTGCTGGAGCTGAACCGCCGCATGCGCGACGAAAAACGCTCCTACATCCTCGTCGGTCCCGGCCGCTGGGGTTCGTCGGACCCGTTCCTCGGCGTGCCCGTCAAGTGGAACCACATCTCCGAAGCCAAGGTGATCGTCGAATGCGGCATCGAGAAATTCGACGTCGAGCCGTCGCAGGGCACGCACTTCTTCCAGAACGTCACCTCGCTGGGCGTGGGTTACCTGACGATCAGCCCCTTCCGCGGCGACGGCGTATTCCGCGAAGAGACGCTCGACAAATGCGCCGCGATCTACGAAGGCAGCTTCCTGCGGCAGGTGCGTTTCGAGCGTCCGCTGTGGGTCTGCATCGACGGCCGCTCGAACAAAGGCATCGTCAAAGAGACGCCGGACGAAGCGCGGGAAAAATAGCCCGCAGCGCACCGATACGACATTTTCCGGAGAAAAGGAGAAATAAATAACGA